>Ga0315279_10001730_pt1 | contig 35472 bp, 27 predicted proteins | sample YL17G06_20_MG_FD_203694 | JGI IMG/M metagenome (GOLD analysis project Ga0315279, IMG submission 203694) | Sediment microbial communities from Yellowstone Lake, YNP, Wyoming, USA - YL17G06_20 | ecosystem: Environmental > Aquatic > Freshwater > Lake > Sediment | place: USA: Wyoming | collected...
GTTGCCGAATAGTTACCGATCATTACGTCACTGGCGAAAGATGCCATCATGAATGCGTAGAATTGTCCCAGAAGGCCGCCTAGAATGGAGGATATGGAAAGTGGTACTCCGTACTTCAACATTGTTTTCAATGTCTTGGATATTTCAAGCTTGTTTGTTCCCAGTTTTTTCAGAGGTCTAAACAAGGCGAAGTATAGTGTTGCGAGGCCGATGATTCCTGCGGCTAGGAAAGACAGTGTGTAGCCTAGAACGGCTCCGAGAACACTGTATCCGAGGAGTACCAAGATTGGGCCCGCTATCGTTTTTACTATGGATTGGCAGACCAGGGTGAAGCTGTTGAGTCCCATTCTTTCGAAGCCTATGAAGCTTGATTGGGCTGCTGTCAGTAATGATCCTGCGAATATTGTTATTGAGACTATGGATACGAAGGACACTGACTCGGGTCTGTGGAAGACTGTGGAGCCTATGAAACTTGCAAGGAACAGGCAGAGAAATGAAAGGATTAGGCCCGTTGCGACCTCAAAGATTAGTCCAGCAACAATGATGTTGCGCGTGTCTGCGTCTCTTTCTGAAGCTCTGCAGTTGGCTATGTATTTTGTAATAGCAGAGTTTACTCCCCAATCTCGAAAAAGGTTCATCAGTAATGACGGAATCAGGGCCACACCGTACAGCCCGTATTCGGCTGGCGACATAAGCCTTGTCAGGACGACTGTTCCCACAGCCATTATTATCGTAGACACTGCCACGCCTATGAGCAGCTGGAAACTTCCAGAGGCTGAGGTCTTGCCCATTTCAAGCGCTTTTTCCATGTGATTCCATCATCCCAAAATCTGTTCAAGAGGATTGAAAACTGTTCAACGGTTTTGTTATTAGTGCGCGCGGAAGCTTGCACGGATTTCAAAAATGCTTTGTTCCAGACAACGATTTCATAGATGTGTGCCCAAGAAACGAACCATGCTACAAAAGACGTTATCAGTTGAATTGGTCTGAAGCGTCTTGATCGCATTCACTCTTTTTCTTTTTTGTTTCCAGCTTTTGCAGGGTGTTCTATTAGTCTTTCTGGGTGAGGAATTTCGATTCTGCGGTTTTTTTCAATTGATGTTTTTGCTGCATCAGAAGCCATAAGAACAGACAGCCCATTCAAAGCGCTTTCGGGGGATATTATTTTTCGCCTAATACAGTCAATGAAATAATCGATTTCAAGCTGGTAGGGATTGACCGTTTTGGTGCTCACAATTGGAAGGTGGGGGAACTTCATGCTGACTAGAGATTCACCGGCCGCTCTTAGTAGCGCAATTTGACGAATTTCGGTTGGATTTACTCTTAGAAAGAAATCAGGTGAAACGAAAAGATTCTGTGCAGTGCCATACACATTCAAATTTTCTATTACTGTGGGTGACAACCAACTTGTCGTTCCAATTCCCACTCTTCCACCTGGATACTCTACAACAAAGACGCAGCAGTCTTCAACGGGTTGGTCAAGGTACGTAAAACTTCGAGCAGAAATCGCCACAGGAAAGTCGTCTAATATGTAGTTTAGCATATCGAAGACATGAGGGGCTATGTCGAGCAATACTCCTCCGATGTTGGGTTTGAAAAACCACTGAGATTTTGAATAGTTGAGAAGAGGATTTGGTTCTAGAAAGTGATCCTCTACACAGTATACGTGTCCTAAACTCCCGCCCAGAACGTATTTCTTAGCTTTTTGATAATTTGGCAAGAATCGGCGATGATAACCGACCATTAAGATTTTTCCTTTGCTTTTTGACGCAGTAACCATCCTTTTGCCACTGTCTACATCCGTTGCCAAAGGTTTTTCACAGAGAATGTTAGCATCATGTTGAAGTCCTTTCAGAGCAATTTCTGAGTGAGTGTTTGGCGGAGTGCAAATACTGATTGCGTCGATTTTCTCATTGTCGAGTAGGTCATCGACTGAAGAGAAGGTTTTCTTCACTTTGAATTTTTTAGCCGTTCGCGTGAGTTGCTTGTTATCAGTATCAACAATTGCCACTATCTCAGCGTATTTGTTAGAAAGATACGCAGGTATGTGAGCTGTTTCGGCGATACGCCCTGTGCCTACAATTGCCACACGTATTTTCTTTTCCAACGTCCTTGCACCATCAATTAATATTTACAGAAAATACCATAAAAATTGCTCAACCGCGGACGAACAGTTCTGAACTTTCTCGCGATTTCTTTAAGGTCAACCCCTACTACTTCATAGTTAAACTTCCCGATGCCTCTTCTTTCAGCTTCGGAAAGATAGGATATATGATCAGGATTCAAGCCCATGACTTTTGCCACAAGATGATCTACCGCCACGGGGTCTCTTCCAAAAATAAGCGTATTCAGTCTGATGGGAAGCCCGTCTATTGGCCCTCTGAAACCCTCCATCGCCACAATGCCGTCAACAACCACCAAGTCTGGCTTGAAAATCACATTTAGATCAGCTATTGCATCATCAAGCCGCTTGTGGTATTTGACCTTACGAGGATATGGATTACAGCCAAACTGATTCTTCAGAGCGCATGAAAATAGACAGTCCATGTGGGTCTTTATTTTGGGTACGGAGATGAAGAAATTGGCTTTTTCAAAAACGTCCGGCACCTGAAGCTCCTTCAGGAAAGCATTTTGCGGGAACTCCTTGACGGAAGACGGGCAACTGGAAAGGTTTACAAGTTTCACGCCCAGCTTCTTCGACAGTTTTTCGTAGCCAAGAAGTTTAAAAGCCATATCTGCGAGAACCTGAGTGCCGTCAGATTCAACAATAGTTACGTCTGATACGCCAAACTCGTCTGTTAGATAGGAAACTAAACCTTCAACGACCTTCACGTCTGTGGTGGCTCCCGTCTCAGGAGATTTTATACAGCACAGATTAGGCTTAATCACTACCGCGCTATCATTGCCAAGAGTCAAGCCGCCGATGGACTCGATTCCACTTTTTATGCGCTGCTGAATATTGCTTGTTGCATTTAGTTTGGAAATAGATATTTGCTCTTGAACAATATTTGGGTTCACAGGTAGCACCAGTTGCTGGCATTATTGGTTCTATGTTCGTATAGGATGAATCATATTTCTCTTTTGATCGGAACCAGTCTAGCATTAATCCTGTTTTGAGGTTCTGGATACCGAGGCGGATTGAAAGGTCCATACCCCAAGATTTTTCGGATGACTAGTTGCGTGTGTGAGCTCTGGTAGTCTTATTGAAGACATGTTAGAGGTTACCAAAGTATAACTCGGAGCATAAGTATCCATATGCGCGCGCAAAAGTGTGAAGGGGGAATCATCCGTGCTCCGGCATCAAACGTCTGTGAATTGTCTCTTCATGGATTTGTTCCATGTATTCATATGCCAGTTTCCGTACTGTTTGGAACCATGATACGGATACGCCTTCCGATAACATTTTGGGATTTAGCCTTGAACTATACCATGCGTGCCAAGCGTATATGGTGTCTTGGATTGAGTAACTGGTGAGAAATGGTATTTCATCATGTCCCTTTCCTTCCAAAAATAGTATTTTTCCCTTGGCCTTAAAACAGAGTCCATGGTAAGGCTCATGCGAACTGGTGTGCTCATGAAAAAGCGAGAATTTTCCGAAGAGCTTATTTATTCGCTTTGGCTGCAAAATCATAAACGAAGCATGTACAAGGCTATCGATTAGTCTTGCCCCAATTAGAAGCACATTCTTGCCAAACTTGGCAAATAAATCGTCAATATTCCTAGACAGAATGCAGTCTTGATCTAGGAAGACTATGATCTCGTCTTGCTGTTCGACAGCGTAGTTTAACAGAAATTGCAGTCCTTTTGCGTGGCTGTATAAAAAGCGATCCGCGCCAATTCTTGTCTGCCAGTTCGGGCATTCAGTCGATGCAGCAAATAGAGTTATGTTGTTGTATCTTTTTAAGCCTTTTACGACAGCGTCAATGTTCACTCGTTGCGATCCATTGTCCAAGACATAGATCTTGCTTTTGGGATATAGTAATTCTATTTGGCTGATATTGAGTAGGAGATAGTCAGGGGCATTATAGTGGACAATGCAAAAAACTGGACTGCCATCCAACTTGCTGTGAAGCAAAACTTGTTTCTTAAGGCGTGGAGCTGTAAAATTAAAGACCATTTTATCGATTTGAGTTTCAACAACTCTGGGAACTAATCTATCACGAACCCGCGCTAGGTTGACCACCACTTTCTTTCTGATCATAAGTTCTTCGCCAAATTATCCTCGCTTGAATGTCTCGAAGGAAGTAAAATCTTGACACTCATCTGAGCAAGATTCCTTCCAAATAGTTGCGATTATCCTCCTTTTTTTGCCACTCCATCCATTAAGCTCAAATATAGGTCGCCTTCCTGTTCAAGACAATGTAATCTATTAATCATATTTAGGGTGTGCGCAATTTAATTTGTTCTTTTGTATTGCTTTATCATGGAAGCCTGTGAGGTTATCAGGCTTTTCGTAAACAAGGCACTGTTTATGCCGAGCCCAAGAGACAAGGAAATCTAGGTTACGGGCGTCTCAAAGCAATCAGAGGTCTATTCAATGCCCGACTAAAAGGACTTGAGAACGATACTCGCGCCTTTGAACACCCCAAAAAGAACAGACTTGCTGCCAAGACGCTGGATTAAACAACGTATCCAACAAAACTACAATTAGCGCGCGCGAAGATAGATAGCATACGTCAGTTTATAACGCCAACTACTCATCTGATTGCTGATAGGTAGCCAAAGCAAGGGTAACAACGGTTAAGGAACCAGTCAAATACCATTTGATCTAATCATCCGTTAAAAGGTTCATCTCATCGCCTACAAAACACCCGGATTCTTACAATGATTGTTATCTGTTGAGCCAAAAGTCAGAAAAAACAGCGTAAAAATTGAACGTTTCCTGCGCTACTCCGTATCACCTTAGTATCACCATCTTATCCACGCACACAGTAAGAATCTTTGTTTTCTTCCAAAGCTGGATAGCCTCAGCAAAATTGCTTTCCCAAAACCAGAACGGTTTAACCATACGAATCGCCTCAGTTTTAAGTTGAACCGAACTCCTAAAAGTTTTGGCTCCCTGAAGCATGATGAGCCTCTTGTACTTTACGTCGTGCTTCTTAAGCCACGCCTCTGTTTGGCTCCTATACTTTTCTAGCCTAGAAGTCACTATCGCCTCAATGGTGTATTGCGGAATCAAGTGTGGTTCGGCCTTCACGTAAAAATCAGTCACGCTCTTCTCATTCTTCAAATCACCGTCTGAAGGGTTCTTGCACAAAACGCCATCCATGTCTACAAGTAACTTTCCCAGGCTCGCCATGTTCGTCAGTAAACTCCACTCGTAAATTAGGGGCGGTTTCTTGACCATATAGTGATAGTTGATTAGCTTTTTTGATTTGGGAGTCACGAAGAGGCTTGCAGTTTCAATTTCCAGCGAAGGATCAAACGTCTTAAGCTTCATATAAGCCCTTGAGATCTGCGTGCCACGGATCACATCATCTTCAACGATCAATACATTATGAAACTTTGGCTTTCCAACATGCAAACTGTGCCAAACTTCGCCTTGAACAAAAGCATTAGGAGTGCTCAATGGTCTTCCAAACTTTGAGGCCAATATTCCTGCTATCGTCAATCCACTTCTAGGCACACCCACGATAACATCAAACTTGTTCGGCAAAGAATCAGCCCATTTTAACGTTAGCTTTACAGCGTCAAGAATCGTAAATATCTTGGTATATTGGCTTCCAGTCTTCAAAAGCAGGTCTCCCTTCCATAACAATCTATACAAGGAAGGAACCTTTTGAACTATGTGCTTTACTTTTTGCTCAACAAGCTCTTTCACTCAGACCTCACTCTCGTTTGCCATTTTTTTCTTTTCTCATCTTAGCAATTTCCTCAGCTATTCGAAGTCTCGCCAATTCCTTTGGTACCCACTCATGCTTACATCGTTTATAAATATTATTTCCAATTCTTACGATGTTTTTGAAAATGATATCGACAAAAATGTTGAATTAAGTTCAAGCTGAAGCCAAAAGCGGAAACGCCAGATCTTCCTGTTGAGCTGTGTAGAATATTGATACTTCTCAAGTTGGCTTCTCTGATAAAGTTCTACCTAAACTAAGTCAACATGCTTGAAATTTGCCTAATGATTGGCTGTTGGCGCATCTTGGGCTTATTTCAAAATTTCCTGCAGGCAATATTCCCTTTCCGTCTGATGTGTATACATGATGAACGTATGATAAACAAGATTAATTAGTTGGTAGCTGCTAGAGAATACAACAACGAAAAATGAATAATTGGGAAATGAAAGAGCATGCTTAAGAGCAGAGGCTTCAGCGTCTTTACTATTTCCATAGTTGCCATTCTCTTGGCAAGTCTCTTTCTTTCAGTTTTATTCGTAGTAGCATCAGACTCATCGCAAGTTTTGATCAATAGTATAGGAAGCATAAGCACGCCTTTTACCGCAGGTCTGCCAAACGCAAATTACTACGTTATCGCGTTCAACTCCTTATATTATGCAATAAACGGCAGTAACCAACAAAACTTTTTCACAAATGGAAACGCGTCAACCGTTATAAACACAGTTTTGGGTAAAATGAAAGCTGGACAGAGCATCGTTATCAATGGAAGCATAACTTTGGATTCAGACATTAGAGTGCCGTTGTCAGATATTAGGATAGATTGGTGGGAGTCAAATGTGACAGTAACATCAGCAAATAGATGTGTTTTGATATCAAACCATGATAACATCACTTTGGCAAATGGAACTTTTTGGGGCAGAAATGATACGGAAGCGGGAACAGGCCAATACGCTGTTCTCGGAGTGGGGGCAAACTACATTACTGTGGCAAACGCAACTTTCCATAGATTCAGTTATTTCCAGGGCGTTATTCAGATTGATATAGGTTCACACGAGTTAATAGTAAATAACACGTTCACCGATAACTGGAACAACTACGGCGTAGTATTCAATTACGTGAACGATTCAGTAATCGCTAACAATACGATAGACGCTGGTCATGCGGGTTCAGCCATTGGCGTTTTCGGAGATGAATCAGTGTATTGTGGAAACAAGAATGTCACTATAGCCAACAATACACTCTCTAACTTTGGGCCAGCAATGGGACACCATTATCACGTGATTTATGTGACTTGCACCAATGGTACCGACATTTATGGAAATACCATAACAAACGAAACTGGCGCTACTTCATTCACCATCAAATCCCCAAACACGAAGTTTCACAATAACACGATTAGTGGGATAGACGGTCACGGCTTTCAGATCTGGCAGGAAGGTGGACCTGCTGAAAACCCAAACGGAACGAAAATCTACGGTAACGTAATCACGGGCATTGATACCGGAAGTAACTGGGCCTTTTACCTTGTACCATCACCGGCGACAATCAATAACCCTATTAGCGGTTTGCTCATCGATAATAATACCGTGAGTGGATTTTTCGGCTTTATAGCACTAAATCATGAACCCGATAGCCTAATTGCGAATACAACCATTCAAAGCAACGTTGTTTCCAACTGCAAAATGGGCATATGGATAGGAAATGGTGGCCACTCATACGTCGCTAATGTAACTATTTTAAGCAACAAGTTCAGTAACATCGGCTCACCAACACTACACATTGACACTCCAACACCAAACGTACTCATAGCATACAATGCTCTCTACAGCTGTACCGCGCCAGTTATCCAATACTTTACGACATCTATCTGGATTCACGACAACATTGGCTTAGCTGACTATAAAGGACCAGACTATGGTCAATAATTAGCGCGCGTGCTACTTAACGTGCGATCGCTACTTTCTCCGTCCACAATTATTATCTTGATAAGATATATCAAGAACCCATGCTAGGTTAACCGACACTTTCTTTCTTATCACAGTTCCCCACCATGTATTCGCATGTTTACGCCTCTAAGCCAAGATCTTAACACGACCAGCTGAGTTTAAGCGTGCACCTTTCATACGGTTTTTTAACAAGTCAGATTGATGTTTGAACTGCGCACGCGAGATTTGACCGAACTCAACCAAAGATGCCTCCATAAGTCATAAGAGCCGGATCAGAGCATTTAGTATATGGTGCAGCACGAATCGGCATCTGTATTAGCAAGCGCGTGCGCGGTTACTAAATCGATTGCCAGATAACTTTTGTAGGTTGCTTGTAACACCTAGCTTTCTCTGAATTCCGTCGATATATCCCAAAAATATCGCTTCTAATACATCCAGAATATCCTGAGCAGACCTTACCACCTGTAAATTCCACATAATCAATTGCAATGTCCTGGGAAATGTATGTGTTAGTAATCTACTCAACTTTCCAAACTTTCCATTGCTTTCTAACGAAATAGAAAAACTGTTTCTTGTTAGTAAATACAGTCTCCACATAGGAAATTTTGCTTCTCTACCAATTGGCAGAGTACCAATAAGGATTTCGGGGTAAACGATAAACTTTCCGCCTTTCAATATGACTTGATCACAAAAATAATAATCTGTGTTATCCAGAATAAGCTCTTCTCTAAATCTAACTTTTTGAAATAACTCCTTTGTGAAAGTCATACCTAAATCTCCCGCTCTCTTTATTTCTTTTTGAAGCTGCGCCCTATCGTAAGGTAGAATTAAAACGTCCTTATGGGGATCACAATTATTACAAAAAAACCTATAAATCTCTTCAATTGGAAACCGGTTATCAAGTAATTTTACATCATCAGTAAATGTTGTCATTAAGTCACAACCATCTTTAATTGCTTGTTTTATACCGAAATTATGTTTATGCCCTATGCCATAATTTGGGACTTTAAAGTATTTTATCAATGGTCGTGAATGACCTTTGGAAAAAAGATGGTTCAAATTATTATTTATGCTTCTATTGATGTAATTTTGTGTTTTTATTGATGTAACTTCTGGGGATGAATCTATAACATATATGTGTATATTTAGGTTTGAAGATAATCTTTTCAAAGTATCGAAAAATGTCAATGGTGGCATGTGGGTGGCAATAATCACGCCATATTTAATTTTGTTCATCCTATTCTCACCGTAGTGGTACTATGCGCGCTCTACTTTTTGTTATGATCAGTGCTCGCAATGATAGCGACGTGATCGAAGGGTCCTAAGTAGTTTGGAATTGCAACTGAAGTCGCTGGCGGCACTGGCCGAACCTGTACTTCATTGTAGTAGAACGTAGCCGTATTGTTTGAGAGAGAGCGCGGTATGGTAAACGAGGTGGGAGGGGCAGTCGGGATAGTATATATACCATTGCACGCGCGTCATAATCCATTCTGCATGGTCCAGGTGCTAGGATCTATGTATATTTGAAACCAAAGCTCCAGATCGACAACCATCCAAAGAAAAGTGCAGAATGCAATTACCTTCGCTGGATGGAGTTTGCCATTACATAGCAAGTCAAAGGTTTTCAGGATCTCTTCTTGGTTGAATATTTTCCTCTCGTTGAATTTCTTTGATGATAACATTTCAACAATTTCTGGACGAAGGTCCGTTAGCCACTCGACAAGTGGAATCGGGCTTCCGAATTTTCTGGGACATTTGCGAACTGCTTCTGGTATCAAGCCCTTGACTGCCTCTCTCAAAACGAATTTCGTCACGCCTCGTCTGATTCTTTGATTGGTTGGCAAAGAATTCTTGAAAAGCGCGAACTCCAAGTCTAAGGCAGGATATCGGGTTTCAACAGAAAAAGCAGAGAAGACCTTACCAAAATAATCCATCAACACTATGCCTCCTATCGTCCGGTCTACTATTGATTCCTCTGCTGGGACGTAATTTTGGGCTATGTATCGTTTGTTCAAGAACTGTGAAATGTCGAAGATTGCTCTTGATGGCACTACAATTTCTCTCGCTCTCTTGACTAGCATCCAAAAAGGATAGCCATAGACAATTTGGTGTACCAAGCTTCCTATCAATTCAATCAAGAGCGTTCCGAAGTCTTTTTTTTCCCGGAGGCTTTTTAGATAGGCGTCTATCTCGTAGTCCAAACTCCAAAGAGATACATCCATTCCGATCCCCATGAAAGCTACTTTTACGCCTTCGTCTTTCAACTCTTGAGCTAAATGCATGAACAAAAGACCTGCAAGCATAGTGGGTTCTTCCGAGTAGTAAACAAAATCCTTGATCTCTTTCCATTCCAATGAATATGGAAGATGCACATACTTGATCTTAGTTCCCCGAAATCGCTCATATTCTCTGATATATGGTTCCTCATTGTCTCTTTTGGACGCTCTCGCACAGACAGCGGAAACCAATGTATGTTTGCTTGTATCATTCGTCTCTGCAAGTTCATTAATTAGGGAAGCAATAGTTTCGCTATCAACACCCCCACTCATACATGTCGCAATTCGCACATCCTTAGGCAGCATTTTCTTTACTGCATTGCGTAACTTATTTAAGAGAAGTAAGTGATAATCATCATTCCCCTTTTTTGGAACAGATGAAATGGGAAGTTTGGGAAGATGCCAATACTCGTGAACCTGAAGCTTGTTCTTTCCGAAGTCGAAAACCGTATAGTGCCCTGGTAGGACTTCCTTTATTTGAGCAAAAAAGGTGTTACCACTCCTAAAATGATAACCGGTAGCCATTAAATACTTGCACAACAGGTCGTGGTTAGGTGTCCGAGTAATCGTTGAATCCACGAAAATCGCCTTGATCTCGGATGCGAATATGCACTTGTCGCCACTACTATGATAGTATAGGGTTTTGACTCCGAATCGGTCCCTGGCAGAGATTAACCTACCCCGCGAAATATCCCATATGCAAAAGGCGAAGATTCCATCTAGCCGTTTCAGGCAATCCACATCATTCTTTTCATAGGCGTGCAAGACTAGTTCAGGATCTGAGACAGGTGGAAACGTCTCTTCGCCAAACTGCTTCCTTAGCTCACCACTATTGTAAATAGCCCCGTCAAAAGTGATCCATATGTCTTTCTTCTTATTACAAAGTGGTTGGTGAGCAATCTCAGAGCCCTTGAAAGATGCGACATTTCCTAATGCCACTCTTGAATCTACAAAGCAACTAGAATCATCTGCTCCTCGATGTTTAAGAGCTTGGCACATTTTCCTTACTAGTTCGTTGGACCTATCTGAACCATATCCCAAAAGGGCGACAACACCACTCAAACAAAACACCAATTACAGGCTGGCTGCCTTTACCAAGAACCCTTTCTTTGACAATGATTTATGCGTTATGGAACATCAACGTATTATTAGATTCATGTGCGCGCGCGGGGATGAATCAACATTAGGTGCAAACAAGAACGTCACTATAGCCAATAACATGCTTTTGAACTCTGGAGCTGTAATGGGAAAAGGGTATCACGTAATTTATGTGACTTGCACCAATAATACTAACATTTACGGGAATACTGTAATAAACCAAACTGGTGCTACTGCATTCACTATCAAATCTCCAAATACGCTGTTTCATAACAACACGGTAATTGGTATTAGAGGTGCTCATGGTTTTCAGATCTGGCAAGAATCCGGACCTGCTGAAAGCCCAAACGGAACAAGAATCTACGATAACATAATCACGGGCAGTGATGACGGGAGCAACTTATTTTATGCCTTTTACCTTGCACCAACACCAGCAACGATTAACAACCCTGTAAGCGGTTTGCTCATCAATAATAATACTGTGAGTGGCTTCTATGGCTTCGTGAGGTTAAATCACGAATCCGATAGCCTTATGGTGAATACAACCATTCAGCGTAATGACGTTTCTAACTGTAGAAAAGGCATATTCATAGGAACAGCTGATGGCCACTCATACGCTGCAAATGTGACTATTCTAAATAATAACTTCATAAACATCGGCTCACCAACATTCTACATTGATACTCCAACACCAAACGTACTCATTGCATATAATGTTCTCTATAGTTGTACACCTGCAGTTATCCAAAACTTCACTGCGTCTATTTGGATCCACGATAACACGGGCTTAGCTGACTATCTAGGACCAGACTATGGCAAATAATCTCTCAAGATAACCTATTCAAACGACCTCTAATGTATTGTTTCAAAGAAAAATTGCAGCTTTTGTCAGACCTCAACAAATATCTAGCCAATAAACAGCTCTTGTCGTAATTGGCAAAATAAATGGCGACTTACTCAATTGTTCTGATTATTTTTGTGTCCATATTCTTCTTGATGTGCCTTTAGAAAACCAAAATACTGAGACGACGCACAAAAAAAGAGCAGAAGTGGAAGCAAAAAAGATTTCTTTTCTAAAGTTAATTTATAACAGAATAAACTACTCTTCAAACCCACATAAAGATAGATCAGCGGCAAATGGCGAACAAAAAAATGCCTTCCAGGATATTTGTGACTCAGAAAATGATACCCGTAACCAAACCACGCGTACTCTAACCACAAAGCTTGCCATGTTTCTCTAGAGAGCGCATAGAACTTTGCGCGCTCGTTCAGAGCAATGGACCATCCTTTTCGATTAAATTTGATAATTATATCTTCATCTTCACTTGCACCTTTTATTGTTTTATCGAATCCTCCGACTTCTCTTGAAGCCTTTACCAGATAAACGGAGGCATCATTTGGAGGGAATCCCCTATGCTTTTTCGAGCGTCCCCATTCAATGGCACCGACATATTTGCTCAGGCTTTGAAGAACAGCAGGCAAAGCCTTCTGAATGCCCTTTTGATAATAGAATATTCCAGTAGCCATAGCTATTCCTGAATTGTTTTGCATAAAACTTACTTGCGATGACACAAAATCGGTTGATATCAAAACATCACCATCAACAAAGACTATATACTCACTTTTTGTCTTGTCCAACACGATCTGTCTGGCAGTCGCTATTCCCTGACCTTCGTCGGAGAAGTAACTAGCAACTATATTTGATTTTGATATCAGCTCTGTAAGAATATTCATTGTGCGATCCCTGCTTTTGCCGTCCACAACTATTATTTCCATTAGATGTTTCGGGTAAGTCTGATTAAGGATGCTCTCCGCGCAAGCTCTAATGGTTTTTTCACAGTTTTTCACGCAGAGTCCTATGGTTACCTGATCACAAAATTCGGTTTCTAATGGCATTTTCTCATCTTTTTCAGAACTGTGTTCATCACTTAGAGTATTAGTTAAGGCGTGTTCTTGCATTTCTATGTTAGACGTTGGAATATCTGACACGCATGTATAATCACTAGGATGCTACGGTTTCTAATGGCCATGCCCGCGCGGCCTACCACAGCGCGCGCTCCGATAAAACCATATTATCAATATTCAGTTTTTCCAGCCTGCAAATACGCTTCTGCTAAATTCCAGAATATTTTGTGGTCCATTTTTTAATTATCCCAAAATCTTGGAATACCAGTCCAGTAAAATCTAGCAGTGTTTGCGTCTAGTTTTCAAATAGAGTTCAAATTTCTCTAGATTTAGCATTTGATAAGGATGATAAAGTACTTCAGGTAAAGAAGACTGTTTTTTTGCCAATTGTTCAATCTGATAACTATTCATATTCCTGAGTGATTCATGACCGACCGCTGCGAAACATTCGTCAATAGATAGGTTTAGTTTTTTACAAACAACCACAGTTTTATAGTCCCAAGCATTGAATGGTGCTGCAAAAACCTTAACATCAAAGTTGAAGAGTTTTCTCAACAATTTTACTCCTGTAGACAACTCATGATAAACTCTTTCTTGATCCATAACGTCATATCGGTAATGATGTAAACCATGAAGAGCAGGAATCGCCCCACTGCTGAATTCAGTATTCAAAACTTTTAGAAGTTGTACGTTGTTTCCAATGCATTCCTCTCCAGTCATTTTCAATATACGGCTGTTAATGAATGGCCCGTATCTTCGTAGAGTTACTCTCCAAACTAGTCCTTTCTCAGCCCATAGTTTTCTGCCTTCACCTAACGGAGTAATTCCTACTAAATGATCAAAATCACATCGCCTAATTATTTCACAGATTTTTTTGAATTGGGTGGCGTCACTATCCACAAATACGTCATCACATCGAATTATTGATCTTACCATTTTGGCTGAATCACACCTTAGTCTTGCGTATTCCTAATTGAAAACCGCTCTATGGCGTTACGTCGTAGTAGTAGGCTTCACTTTGACCGTTTGAATATATTTTGTCGCTTTCACTAAGTGTTAAGGATATATCCGAGATGTTGTATTGGGGATAAGCCTTAGTCACACTGAAAGATAATATGCCCTCCACAATATTCAGTTTTCTCAAGTAAATGTAAGAGTCTGTTTTGGGCAGTGTGGTATTAAGCAATGGATGAGTATTATTTCGACAGAGAGTGGTATAGTCAAACAACGTCATTGTTCCTAGTTCATCCGCATAGATTGCTGCATGACTTCCTGTTCTTGCTGCGAGCCATTTTGCTCCCCAGACGTCACATTCAGGAATAGAGACGCTTAGAACCTCTATTCTCTGCGTAGAATCAGTTGATTTTTGCATGCTTCCATAACTCAATGCGTATGAAAATGGATAATCCCCAGAAACATAGTTAGCCAAACCTACACTGAAAATGAAAAATGCTGATAGAATAATGGCTACTAGTAATATCCCGATACCTTCAAAGGAAATCGTGCGGAAACTCGCATGAGAAAAAATCCGAACTCTTTTTAGTAGATCAAACAGATAAATTCCACCTATTGCAAACATAGGCGATAGAAACAGCATAGTCAATCGATAAAATCTTGAAAAATTAATGGCAGTCGCAACGTTTGGAAGAGCTAAACTAATTACTAGAAGGCAAACGGAGCATATTACCATCCATCGAAATTCTGGACTCATTTTTATTGATTTCCTTTTTAGGGCCATTACGACTGCTCCTACAACAACTAAGCCTTGTGTTAAGTATATCAAGAGTTTATGAACCAAGCCAACAAAGGTGGTTTGAGCTGTCGGAGACAAAAGTGAATACTGCCCTGGTAATCTCGCCTCAGTATTTAACAGATCTTGTCTGAAATTTTGGAAAAAGTTGTTAACTACAAAGCTTAACTTGTTAAGAGGCGGAGAGGAAACGAACATATACCAAGCAAAAACAGCGCAAAGAACAACTACAACAAGTGATAAACTCAATGTTTTATTTTTCCCGCCGCCAGTCAATCGCAGACCAATAAGAGTAAGAATTAGGAAGAAAGCATAAATGAACGAAAGAGAATAAGCCGAAACTGCCAATGCTGCACTAAAAACGATAAAAAGGATTTTTCTGTTCTTAGCATCCATGTCGCGGTTCAGTAGCGAAAAAATCGCGGCAGCTAAAAACAAGTATGCAATCATTTCTCTTGCGAGACTGAGTGATTCCAACCCGTAAAAATTAATTGGATTTGCGATAAAAAAGAATGCTGAAACTATTCCGACTATTTTCCCTAACTGCCCCTCGTAAGTCTTATACAAAAACAGCGGAACAAATGCAAAAATAAACGGGTATATTACTTTAAAAATTAAATCTCCATCAACGTTCAATACGGTTGAGTATAATGTTGGCAAAATCGTAGTACTCAGAACAGAATCATAAACTGTAAGACCACCGAAATCTGAAACCACGCCTGGAGGATTCCAGTAGCTTGTTGCTCTAGCCACTTTGAAAACATAGTATTCGCTGAAGATATCATATCCCATTATGTGGCTTGAAACAAATGATGCTTGATAAAGAAGACTGAGAGAAACTGCGAACAATACGATTGTATGATATTTTGAAGGCAAAATTCGTGAAACCGTACATAATACGAAGATCACTGCGATCCCGACTATTGCAAGAAGCGTCAAATACACATTTGTATATAATGTCCCGATTACACTTAGAAGCAAGAGGAGAAACGATAGTGCATATAGAATGACAGCACTTGTCCGTAGTCCAGTGAGAAAATCTATTCTGGGTGCAATGAACCTTTTCCCAATGTTCTTCCGTTGACTAAACAAGAAAATAGCCAGGGTCAAAGAATTCATAATGATTGCCGATGGAATAGCCGATAAAGGCGCCGAAACGCCAAGAAAATGGAGAAGCGTGTCAATAAGCAAACCACTGAATGTTGCAAAAGCGACACTCAAGGCAACAGACAGCAGAATTGTTTCTATGAAGCTTTTTTCGGAGATGTTAAGAGCATGAAGAATAACAAATCCGCATACAAATGTTAAGTAGATGAAACCAACACATTGCCTAATGAGAGGTATGTCTAAGCCGATTGATAAATACAGGAGAATATGGATTGCCAGCACGAAAACGAAAGTGTTATTGTTATCCACTATTTTTCACATACCAAACTAATATATTGAACTACTTTTGAAAACAGTTGCAAAATCATAAACCTCCCTGACGAGCAAGCCTAATTGCCATTTGTATTCTCCAAATGGACGGTCAAAGTGACCTAAACAAAGAGCATTTGTTTAAAGTTCTGCTGTGAAAGCTAGTATAGCTATTAATCTCTTACAAGAATTCAACTTAATCGATCCTGAGTTCTGTTTTTTGACAGTTTCGTCCATTGGATGTTCTGACTCTATTAAGGTAAGTTTCAAAATCTGCGTTTACTTTTTCCCAAACATATTTTTCTAAAATAGTGCCGGAACCTATTTTTCCCCATTCATCGAGTCTTCCTTTGTTACTGTATGCATATTGGATTGCTCCGGCTATTTCTATTGGGGTTACTTGTGGGATGTAGATTGCATTTTTGCTATTGCCTGTTACAATTCGATGTGCTGGACTCTCTGAGACGATGACTGTTTTGTTCATAGCCAAGTATTCTAGTAACTTGAGAGGCTGCTGATATCTCCAAAATGGGATATTAGGCAAGGGTACAAGTCCAAGATCGCTCATAGCGATAAATTTTGGAACTTCAAAGAACCCCACTGGTCCATGCAAGAATACATTCTCTTCAACTTTGTTCTCCTTGATTGTTTGTCTCAGTAGATCCAACAGCTGTCTATCTGAACTCCCTAACAGGAAAAGAACAACGTCAGGGTGTTCATCCTTCACTAGTGCAATAGCCTTTATACTCTCAATGAGACCACCAGTCAATCTAAACGACCCATGGTAAATAATCACAAACTTGTTCGTTAATCCTAACTGCTCTCTCAGGATTCGTCCACTATCAACTATTTCTTCAGAAGAGATAAATTCCTCCGAGATTCCGTTTGAAAGAATACCCGTCCAATTGGGATCGATGCTGAAAGTATGACAAATCTCATCTCTCATTAATGGCGTCACTACCGTCATGCCGTCGAATAGCGCCTTTGCCACCCACATAGAAGAATGGAAAATGATCTTCACACGCGTCCCAGAACTTACAGGTGTGCTTCTCACATCTATTATCAATTTGAAATTGAGAAGCTTTGATAATATTGGTTTCCAAACAAGGAATATCGATGGAGATTGATCACAGACCACAACATCTGGACGAACTCTTACAAGATAAAATGGCAGGAAGAAAAACAATGTTAAACCGTATATTATCGTGGAAAACATTGGTAGGTATTTGATTGGGATCGAGATAAGATGCAAGTTTGCGCTGACAGAAGAACTATAATGTTTTTTGTCGAATTGGGCAGCTATGAGGTGCACTTCATCTCCATCCGCTGCTAGATGCCTTAGCCTTTCTATTCTTTCTGATCCGCTTAGATGCTCACCCGATTCTAGCATCCGTGAGTGGCATGCCCACACCAACTTCATCTTCTTAGAAAGATCAATTGACTTTGTGGAATACGCCATGAATAACTCATCCTATGGTTTTCCCAAACGCATTATTCGTTTGACTTGCCTATGCTCTTTTGATGTTGCTGTCTGAGATTGGTTAGCTAGAATTGACAAAAGAATCTAAGTATAAAATACAAATGCACTCAGTTAGCTTTCTGGGCCGTGATACAATTCATCTGACGAATTAGATTCTGTCATTGTTTTTCCGACTGCTCATCTACAAACAATCTGTGCCACAGCTCAAACGTCAACAATGCGCAAAGCTGCATTCCCCAGTTTTTGCGTCTTTTTTTGTGCTCATCAACCATTCTTATTATGAAATCTCTATTGAAATATCCCCTGCTCAAGGTTCTTTCATCCAATAAGATGTTTCTGAAGTATTCTTCAGTTTTCCTGTCTTGTCTAATCATTTCGTCAATATCTGGATAGCCCATCTTTAGGGGCAACGAGATTATTCCGCCCGTCTTAGCCCTGAGCATTCTCACAATTGTCTTATAGCCGCCTTTAACTACGAATCCAATTTTATGAAAAAGCATCGGCATCGCAGGAGAAACGCCTGTTTTTTGATATGAGATTTTCGCCATTTCAGGTGAAAGTTTTCTTATAAACTTGTAGTATAGATTGGTGTGAGATCGCAGTTTAGGAGGAATGCCAATAGCGAACTCGAAAAAGTCGTTATCAGCACTGACTACACGGTCGTCCACGAAATTTCTAAGGATCATTACGCTCCAATAATCCCTTGCCATTGATCGAAGATAGAAACTATCTGTCTTGTTCAATACATTTGTTGATTTAACCTCGTCCAAGGCCTTCTTAAATATCCTGAAAGGAACACCTTTTATTTTTTGATAATACGCTTCCGAGAAGAAACTAGGCATTACCTCTTCGGGAATTAGGCTATTGAGCTTTTGATAGAAAAGAAGGGTCAAATCGTCCCCTCCAGCTTTCAGAAGTTTGTTGTCAGAAGATACCTTCGGAGACCTCAAGCGATAGAAATATGTCCCCATCAAAATATCTTGCCCATGGCCATGAAACATAACGTCAACATCTTTTCTCACTCTCTCAAGCAAACTAATCCACCAGAAATTCGCACAACTCACCATTCCATCAGTTAGATAGACTCCTTTCTCAGCGAACAAAGTCAGATAGTCGCTTTTTATCTCAAAGAATTTGTGCTGCGTTTCCAGTTTTTGAGAAATCTTCTCTGCAATCTTTGCCTCGTCTCCTCCGGTGATTCCATAAGTAAAAGTGTGTACTGGGTAGCATTTGTTGGCCAGTGGAGCAGCAATTGCTCTACTGTCCAAGCCTCCGCTAAGGAATAGACCGAAACTATGTCGCCCTCTTGCTCTTTTTTCTACGGCTCTTTGCCAAAGATCAACAAGGGTGTCAACACAATAATCCTCAGTTAGATGGGGGTCATATTCTTCTCGATGGTTGATATCCCAGTACCTTTTCACAAAGAGTTCACCCCTCTCCCAGATTATTATCGAGGCTGGAGGCAGAAGCGCAATTCCCTTGAAGAATGTCTTTTCTTCCACGAGTATTCTTCCGAAGGCAAAAAAACTGGCGACAGCTTCGTGATCTATCTCTTTCTTGAAGGTCTTATCTCTCAATATGCCTTTCACTTCTGAAGAGAAAAGGTATCTATCACGATTTTTGGTGTAAAACAAAGGTCTCAAGCTATGTCTGTCGTTTGCAATAACCACCTTTTCCTTCCTTACATCAAAAATCACTAAGACAAAAGAGCCATCTATCTTCTCGACAAATGCTTCTCCGTACTCCTCGAATAAATGCAGGCAAAACTCGGGATCGTTGTTAAACTCGAACTTGTGACCCCTCAACTCTAGCTCTTTCTTGTCCTCGTCGTAACCGAAGACGTTTCCTTCCATAAATATGCAAATCGACTTATCCTCATTGAATATAGGCTGTGTTTCATCGTTCTCTATCCCGAGATGAACCCTTGCAATAGCGAGAGGAGGTCGCAAATACGTTTCCTTTTTTTGCCAATTTTCATGAGTAATCGAACTAGCCATGTCTCTCAATAGGGATTGATTGTCTGAGGAACCTTGATTCTCGGCCTCAATTATTGCAACAATTCCTGGCAATAGCAGTCCTTTCCTTTAATTTCTTGGTTTGCGTCATGTTTTTTTGATATGATTCATATTACTTAGGGATTCACTAAACAATCTTTGTTCCGCTACTCTTTATGTCTGCACATCTGATGTATGAGAGCATTATTAATTCCTATGACTCCATTTCCATTCTAAAGAATATTTATCTAACTCGCCACGTTATTCTTTGAGTATCGGCATCTACGTTTTCTCTCACTAAAGCGAAGATAACAGTGACAAACTGCCTCAAATCCTTCTCTTACGTTCTGGAGGACTTGTTGTAGTACAATCTAGGGCTACTTAGGTCTTTTGACATTTTCTCCGGCGTTATTTATCTTCGGTAAGAGGAACAGACCAAGCACGAGAGAAGACTGCTCAGCAAACTCTCTCCATTCTTTCTGATCCAAATGAATCAACTGACTCGAGAATTTTAGAATGACAAATCTATAACAACTTTCAGTTTCTTTGGAACTCCCAAGGCCTCCGCATACATTTCCAAACAAACCCTCTCTGTGTTTTCAAAAGCGGTGAAACGTGTCAAAAACTGATATGTTCAGGATTGTCGATTACATCCTAAATCGCTTCTAACCGAAACGCCTTCGCTAAGCCTGTTGAGTTTAGCTACCTAACCTTCAGACACTTTGGCATAAGCATGCCATTGCTTAGTTCCTTCAACGCCTTTCCAAGTACCGGTTCTCTTTGGCAAAAGAAACAAACCGAGCAAGAGGTAGAACTGGTTAGCAAGCACAGTGGTAATGGAATTTAGAAGTCTTATTTTCGTTTTAGTCCCAAGTAAGAAGAAAAGAAATGCTCCAGCAGCGAAGAATGCTGCTATAATAGGAGAATACGAAAGAAGAAAACAGAATGTTGAAAAAATTCCAGCATAAAGCATGAAAGGACATATGACGAACATTGCAAAACGAAACGGAAAAATCACTAGCCCAAATTCTCCATATTTCTTGTTGAACATAAAATCTCTGTATAGGATAGTTGATTGTATTAGCCTGCGTGCTCGCCGGACTTTCTGCCTCATTTGATCGCCGAGTCGGCGAGAGATAATTTCGAACGAAAAGCTCTCTGATACGTATATGTGTCTAAAGCCTTTCTTTATTATGGAAAGGGATATGTTACCATCTGTTGATCCTTGATTAGTGGAAATCGGGGAAAAAACACTTTTCTTTATGAGAGTGAAGCCTCCTCCTCCAGGATATGTTGAGTGAAGTGCACTTTCGGCTACTGACATTCGATCATAAAGGTTCCTGTATTGTTTTTCCATTGTAGTAGCTGCTGTATTTTTGTCGTAAAGGGGATTCATTTTTCCTGTAACTGCACCCAGATTTTCAATTTTCGAAATAATCTGGACTGCTTTTCGAAGAGAATCAGCATTGAGTATCACATCTGCATCCGTTCTCAGAATCAAATTGCTGTTTGCGTGAGGGACTCCAATGTTGTAGGAGGCATTGGCGCCCATCCGCTTGGGGTTTTTGACAATTTTCCCGTTTAATCCCAATTCGCTAATTGTGCTCTCAGCAACTTCGCATGTTCCGTCAGTTGAGCAATCATCCACTAATAAGATTTGCATTTTTTCAATCGGGTAATCGAGTTTTGCCATGTTTTGGAGTTTCTTGGAAATAACGACCTCTTCATTGTACATTGGTATAATGACTGTTACATCTGGAAGGCCTTCATAGATTACAGGGTTAGCCACGGTTTGCTCAATCAATCGAATAAATTCCTCGGTTTTGCGATTTCGGAGTACGAAAATATAGTACGAAGCGTATGTGCCCACAACAACCGCGGAACTGACTATGGCTACTATAAGCGCTGCTATCAACAAGGCTAGTCTTCTCCGTTTCCGCGTTTAATCTTGTAGAACTCGGTCTGAATTTTGTTGTGTGCGATTTATTAGTCGCTTGTAAACTTCAAGGTATTTTTCAGCTTGAATGTCCCAATTATGTTTCTTTTTAACATTATTATACGCTGCTTGCCCGAGTCTCAACCTTAAAGTTTTGTCATTCGCTAGCAACTGAATTTTCTTGGAAAGATCTTCAACGTCACAGGGTTTAGCTAGCAGACCGTTTTCCATATCAGTAATCAATTCGCGTGCAAATGGAAGATCAAAAGCCAAGACTGGTTTCTTGCAAGCCATAGCTTCGAGCACAAACATTGGTTGTGCTTCGTTAAGACTTGGAAAGACAACAATGTGAGATTTCTTGATCTCGGCGATTAGTTTTTTGTGAGAAACTTGACCCATATACTTGATTCTATTCTTCATGTTGTATTTGGCAATCATTTTCTCTATTTGGTTCCCTAGAGGACCCTTCCCGAAGATTTTCAGATCAACATTTTGAGAATCTTCTCCAAGTTGGCTAACTGCTTTTATAAGGAGCATGACGCCTTTTGTTCCCATCAATCGTCCAGCGAAAATCGCAGATAGTTTATTTTCATCGTCGGCAGGTTCGTCATTTACACTTTCGATTTCGTTGAAGTCTAAACCATTTCGTATCACTGAGATTTTGCTATAGTCTATTTTTCTGTAGGCAGCCACTTGATTAAGGAGAGAATAACTACAAAAGGTTACATAATCAGAACTGCTAAAGATTCGACCAGCAGGGATATCCCAAAAGGGAAATTCCAAGAAGAAATAGCCCATTTCCTTTAATGACCAAGAAGAGATGGGCTGATTTATGAACATCTTTTGGCCTGTTCTCACATCCTCATTAAGTGTTGCAACGAAAGGTCTCGCCATCTTGTTTTTGAGTAAGCTTAGAAAAAATGAGGCGTATAGACTTACTCCATGAATTACGTCGCAGTTTTTCAGTTCGCTCATAAGCGTGCGAAGGTTTAAAGCTTGAAACCAATAGTGCCTAGGTGGCATGTTGATTGTGGGCAAATAATTAATCTCAAGATGGTTGCACAATCTTACCGTCTGGCGAGAATGGATGTATGCGCCTGTGAATATGGATGTATCGATTCCTTTTTTCGCAAGACTTCGCGCCAATCCAGAAGTAACTGAAGAAATGCCACCGCCTTCAACGCTTATAAGTGCTACTTTCATTGAAAAAACCAACAATTCTCTTCATTTGAACTGGGATTCTTGCAGTTGAAAGTTGTTGGCGATTAGTTAGGGTCTGCCTACGCCTGCATACGAAAAACCATTCTCTTTGGCTTTACAAGGCGCAACAATATGCTGAGTATCGACCAATGCCACGGGATTGTTACAGACTTTCGCCACACGTTTCAAATCCATTTTCTTGAATTCTTCATGCGAAGTGCCTATTACTATGCAGTCTGCTGCTTTCAACGCCTCTTCCATACTCTGCGTCACCGTCACACCAAAAACTATTTCGCCCTTAAACATGGGGTCGTATATTGCGACTGAGGCACCCATCAACCTCAGACCGTTAAATACATTCTTGAACGGTGTCATCTGCAGATCATGCACATTAGGTTTGTATGAAACACCCAAAATAACGATCTTGGATTTGCTCACGACTTTGCCAATTTTGTTTAAAGCCTCTGCAACCAGGGTCACAACATGGTCAGGCATTCTATCGTTTATCTCGCGTGCCATTCTGACCAAGTATGGAATGTATCCTACTTTTAGCCCCTCGTTGATAATGTAATATGCGTTTGCAGGCAAACAAGGACCGCCGACTCCAGCACTCGGGTAGTGCGGAATGAAGTTCCACTTTGTTGCACAGGCATTAATGACTTCTATGGCGTCTATGCCGAGTTTCTCGTAAAGAATAGCAAATTCGCTCATTAAAGCTATGTTTACATCTCGAAAAATGTTTTCAGTCAATTTTACAGCATTGGCCGTTTTGGGATTGGACACGCTAACGATTGGAACATTCAAAACGTACTTGTATATCATGCCTGCTATTTTTGTGCTTCTCGCGTCGATGCCGCCTATGACGCGAGGCACTGAATGCATCTTGTTGAGCGATTCACCGGGGTTGGTTCGTTCAGGACAGCTGGCTATACCAAAGTCTTTCGTGGCTTTCATTCCAGATTCTTTCTCAATCAGAGGAATGATAACGTCTTCTATGGTTCCCGGTGAAACAGTGCTTTCAATAATGATTAAGGTGCCTTTTCTTAGCGATTTTGCGACTTCTGATGAAGCTTTTAGTATGTAAGAAAAATTAGGAACTTTATTTTCGCTAACTGGAGTCGGTACGCACATGATGATGAGGTCAGATTTTGGGATGCATGAAGAAACATCGCAACTGGCAGTTAGTTTTTCTGAACGAGTGACTTTTTCGACAAGTTCTTTTAAGCCTGGTTCGTCATAGAAGCGGCACGAGCCTGAATTGATTCCACTAACTACTTTTTCGTCTATGTCAACGCCTAAGACCTTAAAACCGGAATCTGCGAAAATGGCTGCTGTCGGTAGACCAACGCGTCCAAGTCCTACTACACAGACAACGATTTTTTGATTCTTCAATGCATCAAGAATATCTTCGTTAGAAAGACTCATTAGATTCATACACTACAACTCCTTTTTAGCTCAGAATGCCAGTTCTCTCATTTGGCTATCGACACGGCTTGATTTTTAACATACCAGTCAACAAGTATTCGTAAACCGTCTTCAAAAGGATAGCGCGGAGTAAAGCCCAAAATTGAAGCAGCTCTGCTTATGTCAGCGTAACTGTGTCGCACGTCACCTAGTCGCGGCTCCGTATGCGTGTTCTTCACATTTTGCTTGTTTAGCATTTTCTTTAGTGTCTCCGCCACGCTGTTCACACTTATCCTAGTTCCGCTGCCTATGTTGAAGACATCTCCAACAGCATTCTTACTATTCAATGCACATATGTTTGCTTCGGCGATATCTTTAACGTAAACGAAGTCGCGTGTTTGTTCTCCGTCACCGTGTATTATTGGAGGTAAATTTCTCAATAGCCTATTCAGAAAAATCGCAATCACGCCGCCGTATTGAGCTTGTAAGTCAAACCTTTGTCTTGGACCATAAACATTGAAGTAGCGCAGGGAAACTGTTTCTAAGCCATAGACCTCATGGAAGACTTTTAGATGTTCTTCCCCTGCAAGTTTGGTAGCTCCATATGGCGAGGTAGGATTCGTACGCATATCCTCGGCTATCCCTCGTGTCGGAGTTTTTCCATAAACTGCAGCGGAAGAAGCTAGTATGAACCGCTTGACACCGGCATCTGAGGCTGATTTTAAGAGGTTCAGCGTTCCTGAGACGTTTACATCATTTGCAAGCAAGGGATCTTGAATTGATAAGGGTATGCTCACTAAAGCGGCTTCGTGAAGAACAGCATCAACACCCTTCATTGCTTCGTTGACTAAGGCGCCGTCTCGGATATCACCCTGTATCATGGTACAATTCTTGTTATCTTGGTTATGAACGATGTTGTCTATACTACCAGCAGAAAGATTGTCTATTATTATGACCTCGAAATTTTCTTCCAAAAGACGATCCACTATGTGGCTCCCAATGAAGCCTGCGCCGCCTGTTACGAGAATTCTTGAATATCGTTTAGGCAAAAAATCCACCTCTTCTAAGCTAAATTCCCCTTAAGGATGTTTGGAGCAGAGTACGAACTGCACTGAACCAAGCTTCGACACGTTGTTCAATTTATAGAATCAATTTTTATCAATCAAGGTTCTTTTGAGAGAAAAATTAATGGATAGTATTTGAACAGCGCACCCTATGTGCTTTTAGGGTTTATTAGCGATGCAGCCTTCAGTGCATAGTAAGTTAATATCATGTCCGCGCCAGATCTTTTGATCGAGTTTAAAGTTTCCAGAAGCAGGGTATCCTCGTCTAAGTTAGCGTGTTCGCTGAGTAGTTTGACCATTGCGTACTCGCCGCTTACCTGGTAAGCAGCAATGGGCACACTGGGATATTTTTGTTTGACCCTCAGTATTAGGTCTAGATTTGTTAAAGCGGGTTTGACTATTACTATGTCAGCGCCTTCGTCGATATCCAAGCCCACTTTTTGCATGAACATTTTCTCGTTGATTATATCTGTCCTGAATTTACTGGAATCTACACCTGTACGCGGGACCTCAGACTGTGTCATTGCTTTGAAGAAAGGCTGGAACAAGCAACTATCTGTCTTAATGTAAGACATGATAGCGACATCATCCAACCCTGCCCTGTCTAATGCTGCTCTTATGTGGCTAACTTGACCGTCTGTCATTGCTGCTGGGGCAATAACATCCGCTCCCGCTTCAGCGTGGACAGCAGCTATTTTTCCAAGCATCTCTGCTGTTTTTTCGTTCAGAACCTTTCCGTTTTTTATGTAAACGCAAAACTCGTCTTTTGTGTAGTCGCAGAGGCATACGTTGGAGATGAGAACTAAGTCATCGCCGAACTCGGTTTTCAACTTCTTGAAGATTTTTGTGTGGAATGCATCTTTCCCTAGTGCTACTGAGGCATCGGCGTCTTTTTCTTTTATGACACCAAAGATCATAACGGCGGGGATGCCAAAGTCTATTGCTTTTCTGCAGGTGCTGACAGCATCGTTTAGAGACAGATATTCCTGGCCTTTCATTGAGGAAATTTCGAATCTTCTTCCGTCTTCTCTTATGAAGATGGGGTAGATTAGGTCACTTGTTGACAGTTCAAAGGGTCTTACAAGTCGAAGCATCTGCTTAGATTTCTTAATTCTAGATGTCAAACGCATTTCAGATCACCCTCAAATATCTACATTTCAAAACTTAAAACCGTATGCCTAGAAAACCACTATCGCGAGATAAATAATCTAATAGGGTTTGATTCATCTATACAGAAACATCCCTTTTTGCTGTTAACCGCTTCTGCAACTTATTGAAAACGAATGGCGGATAACTGATGATTCTAAGCATTTTGATTATGGTTTCGCGCGCGCGAGACTTATTTTCATAATGAACTGAGCGAAGTAAATTGGTGGTCTCAGATAGTTTGCCCTCTTCTAAGGCAATGCTATAGAGTTTCGTATTCGGGTAAATACGCATCTTTGAAAAACTAAGATAACGAACTTTCTCCCTGCATGTACATAATATCTTAGGAACAAGGCACATTAGCCCGTGAATATGCTCATTGTTATACAGTGGCACATCCGTAATGAACTCGTAGGCAACTTTTGCACCTTCAATCTCGCTTGACCACTTAATGCTTTTTCTAATGCTATTAACATCAAGGTTTTTACCCAATATCTTCAAGGAGTTGTCAGTTGCACCATCCGGTGAGAAATCGAAAAGTGTGCAGCCCGCGTTTAAAGCTTCCAACATGTAATTCTTGTTAAGATAATCTGGACGAAAAGAAGCTTCCCAACTGAAATCAAGTCGTCTTCGGATAATTTCTCGGCATATTTCACGACCATGGGTAGGAGGAAAATTGAATACAGGGTCGGCAAAATAGAAACGGCTAATGTCATATTGGTGGAAGATCGCTTCCATTTCATCAACAACTTGCTCGGGAGTTCTCATTCTGTAGTGAGATCCCATGTAGTAACGATGAACGCAGTAAATACAATTAAACTTGCACCCTCTTTTGGTTTGAATACCTATTGAAGCTTCGCCGCCATACTTGGACACATCAAATATATTTCTTGAAGGCGGAGGTAAAGAAGCAAAATCTATATGAGCTCTTCTACCCGTAAAGGTCACATTTTTTCCTTTCCGCACATACACTCCCAATACTCTTTCAGGATGTTCGAGATTATCTAGGAGTTCTGGAAAGGTTTGTTCTCCTTCGGAGAAAACTCCCAAGTCTATCTCTTGATTGAGGCGCATAATTTCTTCAGCAAAGATTGAAAAACCTGCACCCCCAACAATAAGCTTGCATGATGGATGTATTTCTTTCAGTTTTCTCATCATTGAAACAGAATATGAATAGTATGAGCCGTGAGGAGTCATGGGGTTATCAATATTTCTCAGTGAAAGCCCGACGGCATCGGGTTCAAATTCTTCTATGAGTTTAGTGAATTTGGCTATGTAGTTTTGCGGAGAAACGTTGGGGTCCCAACACATTGTATCATGCTTACCAAGAGTCGACGCAATATAAGCTAAGCCTATTGGGAATACGAGAGGTTCTTTTGAACCAGTATAGCTTTGACATAGAAGGACCTTCATTGCTTTCACTCTCATTGGATTTAGCTAAGTTTAATCGTTGCTCTATAGATTAGCACCCGCCATTGGCAAAGAACATTCCGTTTCTAGGCGAGAACAAGTTCTAGTCCAGTTTGAGTCCTTTACGTTAGGGGCTATAGTCTCTTTCAAGCGCTATAGAACTCAACTATTCATGAACGAATAGGCACAGTTGTTTACTTAGGCGTTCTCGTGATTTGAGATTTATAGTTTAAAGCCGTCTGGAAGACCTTGAAAGCTTTCCTTATCTTGAAAATATGCACCAAGCCTTTTCTGATCTTAACCTTACCTGTAAACCAAACCTTAACTAAATCACTCACACCTATTGTTCCGCCAACTATCAAAAAGGACAGAGGCAGGTTTCCCTCAATTATCACGTCCGGGTTTTCTGCTTCTCCTTCTTCCAGATAGACTCTTGCGGGTTCAATGTGCACTGCAAATTCTGGTGCACCTTTTAGTTTAAACGAAACACACATAGCCAGATTTTTGAGTTTCTTCTTTGTCTCCTCATTTGACTTAACTGCCTGATCTATTTGTTGGAATCTCTCTTTCAACTGTCGGCAATTGAAGAGTTTCTTGTAGGTGATCGTACAGTTGGGAGCAACAACATACCCTGCGGCGGGCTCGTATAGACGTTTAGTTAGTTCGAGGCGACCGAACATATAACTCATCAGAATTCCTTTTTCCTTGAAAGCACCAGACAGACGGGGATACCGCATTAGTTCTGTGCCTATACCGCAGCCCCTATGCTTGGGATGAACTGCGACATCAGCGCCCAAAGCAACTTTAACTTGCGCATTGCCTGACAATTTGAGGTCTCTCAATAGCCAGTAATTGCATCCGACTATTTCGCCGTCTTTTTCAGCTACTACTAAGAGCGAAGGATCAAAACTTGGGTTCAGTTTATATTTCCAAAACCATAAATTGCTCTCCTTGAAGCGTGGAAAACTATTCTTCAACAATTCTTCTATAGCGACTTCGTCTCCGTCGCGGAACTCCCTGTATGAACACCGCAAATATCTTCCCTCATCTAACATGCTGCCATTCTACCCGATGTCTGCTCTGGGTATAAACCATGGCGTTTTAGTCTGCAATATGCTGAGCAACTTTCGGACTTTGGATATTTTCCAAAATGGGTGAAAATGCACTTTTGAGTATATTATGGCTTTCAAAACACTTTCTGTTCCGAACATCAGAGCAACAAGAGTTGGCATTTCAGTTTCTATCGTTGTTCTCGAAATACTGACGGGTTCCTCAAGAATAGAAACTCCGTTCTTTCCAAGCCTTACGCCAAAGCTCTTTGTGCACCAAGGCGGGCAGTTCTTCAAATTAAACCAGAACACCTCATCTGTATCCAAGCTTGGCTCTTTGGCTTGAAGAATTTCACACATCAGTTGAGGCAAATCAAGGACGCTTAAAAACATTGGTTCAGGCGGAGATTCGGCAAAATCCATATCCTGGCATACTTCACGCACCAGCGAGTCATTGGTGTAGGCATTCAAAACTACAGAATCGCTGCCGACGCTTCTAGCATAACGCAGCGTCCAAGCAAGAAGTGTTGAGACAATAGTTTTTGCGTCATAATGCGAATCGTAGCAAAGTTCCCATACATTTCCAGATTTTCCGACCACAGCGTAGCCTACAGTTCTATCCCCCTTTTCCATGACTAGTATGCCTTTTTCATCGACATCCGACCGTTTTAGGCAGCACCAACGCCAGTATTCAATGGTCCTAGGCACAAACCCAGCCAAGTTCGCATGTTCAGTATTAAAAAGAAGCACAAGCGCGGTTTCGTCGCCTGGGATGTATGTCCGAGTTGTATATTCGCTTGTACTGTAAGCCAATTTCGTTGTTCCTCGCTTTGATATTTTGTTAAAACATCGTGTAAGCTAAGTATTCTTGAGCATGTTGTTCGCTTTTCTTGCCGCAGACAGCATTGTTTCGAATTTCAAGGCTTGAGTTTCCTCTTTTGTCTTGGCGTAGTCAAGAAATGGTATAAGAAGATCCTTAATTTTTCTCTTGATTTGTGTATTTGTTTCTCCGAAACTCCATGGATGGAACCACAGATGAAGAGGTGTTCTCTTTTCAACAGCGATATTCAAGATTTTCTTCAGAAAAACTACTCTTGAATCTTGGCTAAGATATAAACTAGGGTGAATATCATAGAGGCGCCCTCTTCTCTCAATATACATGCCGTCATTCAGAAAGTCACCGGCTTCTCTGTAGCATTCATAGCCAAATCTCTCAAGCAAGTCTAGGTGTGAAACTATATTTCTGGGAAAGACAAAACTTCGAGGTATGATGCCGAATTTCTTCATGCCAACTGAAAGCAGGTTCAGTTCGGTTTCAGCCTCGTTTTGAGACAAATCTGAGAACTTTCTATGAGAGTATCCGTGAGCTCCAATGTCATGTTTTACTGGAGAACTCAGGAGAAAAGGCAAGAAATGATCATCTATCTCAGTCAATTGCCCTCTAATGGCAAATGTTACAGGAACCTTGAATTCATTGAACACATCAACGAATAAGGGAAGCGCCTGTTCTTCAATCTCACCGACGCGACATTCTCGGTAGAACTTGTGAACATGAGAATCGTTTTTTCCCTGGTTAATCAAGCCCAGCGCTTTGTTGCCAACATCAACATCTACGGAAAAAATTACCATAGCACTTTCGAATTGTGTTTTTGGTCTTTCAATTGTGAAGGTGACACAATGAAGTATTTGTGAGGTTAAGGCAGTAGGCAGTTTAAGTTTCTTTGCCTTTCTTACGTAGAGTACGCAGTTTTCCAGAGCCTTTCGAGCCGTCATGAACACTTCCATCGAACTAATGTCCATACAATCGTAAGAATAGTCCGTGAACTCAGCAAGCGATGTCGCCTCTATCGTTTCACTACTATTCGGTTTATGTATATCTTATTTCAAAACCGAAAATGTATCCAAGGATATATGATGATAAGCAGTTGCTTGCGTCTATGGGGACACATGTTTTTGGTTTTTCGAAACTGTTTACTTATGTTCTCTGAGCTCTTTGTTTGGAATAATCGCTCAGTGGTTGAGAGCAGCACGTCATCGCTACTTAGAGCCGCCTTTCTCAGTCGTTCAATAGGAATTTGCGCGCGCGTTTTACAATGTGACTTAAGCCAATAACTCCAACCCTAAGCAAAATATCACTTCTCTCACGAAATTCAATAAATAGAGGAGACGAAATTAGAATCTGAATGAATCAAGATTTGTATAGATAAATTAGATAGTCAAGCTCTCAGCCAGAATTCTTCTAAAAATCCCGAAGCCATGTCTTAGCTTTAGTTTTTTCTCTCCCAATCTGCTTCTATACCTTATTGGAATTTCCACAATTTGATATCCTCTACGTTCAACAAGGAAATTCAACTCGGCCTCTATATCAAAGCCTTTGCTCTTAGGTTTCCAGCCTTTCAAAACCTCGCATCGAACAACCCTCAAGCCTGACAAAGGGTCGCAAAGCTTGACGCCGTTCATTATGTGCTGCACATGGGCAAGTAACCTATTCCCAATATAGAACGCGTTAGGTATGGATTCGTCAAAATTGTGCTCGCCATTAAACCTGTTTCCAATAACCATGCCCACATCAGGGTTCTGTTCTAGAACCTCAATCATCTCAGGAACGTATTCAGCAGGATACGTAAAATCCGCGTCGGTTAAAACAACATATCTGACATTTGAATTCAATAGTTTAAAACCTTGAAATAGGGCGTCTCCCTTGCCTTTTCCCTCTTGCAATATAACGTCTACGCCCAAGTTCTTAGCTATTTCGAGTGTTCTGTCAACACTCTTTCCATCGACCACTATCACGCAAGGATCACGCAGCACCTTCTGGAGTTCCGCAAGAGTTGGACCTATGCCCTCTTCTTCATTAAGTGCCGCGATCACGACCGAAATGGGCGAGGAAGTATTCTGCATCAGTGCGCCTTCTCCCAAGCTTTTTCTTGAAAATTCTCCTACCAAGACGTTAAGTAACGACTAATTAAAGCTACGTGGAAAACACATATAGAACAATTCCACGAATGTTCCACAATCCTTGTGGCCAAAGGCTCGAAAGCCTTTCTGTCTCCAACAACTATTTCATGAGCATATTCCCCAACCTCCGCTACTACTGCCTGGAGGGTTTCGGGATGAGTAGTCGTTGGATAAGTTTAGCGCACGCGCTAACTAATACATTTTCATTCTTCACTTCTTTGGCAAAATTCACGGCTCTAAAATACTTGTCAACAAATCTTGATCGGTTCATTGTGTATTCAAAGTAGATGTCAGCCATCACCATCACTTCTTGCTATTATTTGGCAAGAAAGGCGCCTAAGTTGACAGTTCAGAAAGGATGTCTTTTATTGCATTCACTGTTCTTTCTACGTCTTGCTTCATGTGTGCGCTGGATAGAAAACAAGTTTCAAACTGAGAGGGAGGAACAAATATTCCACTCTCTAACAACTGCGCGTGATATGCCATGAATTTGACGCTGTCTGCGGTTTTTGCAGTTTGATAATCGTGAACTGGAGTTTCGGTGAAAAACAATTGAAACATGGACGCCACATGGCTAATCTGAAGTTTTAAGTTAAACTCATCTATTGCTTTTCCTAACGGTTTTACAATTGCTTCGCATTTATTTTCCAGTTCAGCGTAGAATTCTTTTCCGCTGTCACGCAGTAATTTCAGAACAGCCAGTCCCGCGGCAACACTTATCGGATTTCCACTATAAGTCCCAGCCTGATAGACCTTGCCCGACGGCGCAATCATGTTCATAATCTCTTCTTTCCCAACGTAAGCTGCCAATGGAAAACCTCCTCCCAACACCTTTCCCAAAGTGGCAATATCAGGTATTACACCGTAGTATTCCTGAGCCCCTCCCAAAGCCAGCCTGAACCCCGTGATAACCTCGTCAAAAATCAGAACCGCACCGTGCTGTTCAGTCAACTCACGCAAAGCCTCCAGAAACCCTTCTTTCGGCGTAACCACGCCTATGTTACCAATAACAGGCTCAACAATCACCGCTGCAAGGCTCTCCCGCTCCTTCTCAACAGCCTTTTCAAACGCTCCCACATCGTTGTAAGGCACAACAATCGTGTTCCTAGCCGTCTCCTCCGGAACCCCGAGCGAATCTGGCATCCCAAAAGTCGTAGCTCCAGAACCCGCCTTCACAAGCACACAATCATGCGCCCCGTGATAGCAGCCCTCAAACTTCACAATCTTCTTCCTTCCAGTGAAGCCTCTCGCCAGCCTTATCGCACTCATCGTCGCCTCCGTACCCGTGTTCACCAACCTAACCATTTCAGCCGAAGGCACCACCTTGCAAATCAGCTCGGCAAGGTCCACTTCCTGCTCAGAAGGCGTCCCATACAACGTACCCCGCCCAAGCTGCTCCCTAACAGCCTCAACCACCACAGAAGGAGCATGCCCAAGAATCAACGGCCCATAACCCATACAATAATCAACATACTTCTTCCCATCCACATCCACCAAACGCGAACCCTTCGCACACTCCGTGAAAAACGGGTAAGGCTCAAAAGCCCGGACCGGACTGTTTACACCTCCCGGAATAAGCTTCCTAGCCCTCTCAAAAAGCCTCTCAGACACAGACAAACACATTTCACCCCTCAAGACTTCACCTTAAACAGCTTCTCCACGGCTGAAAGCAAACCGTTGTCATTGTTGAGAGCCGCTTCCCGAAGCTGATCAATGGGCAACTGTAGAACACGCTCAACAAGCTCTCTGGAAAACCTGTCCAAGACCCCAACCTTCCTTGCGTCAGACTCCCCCATCTTGCTCAAGGCCCTCTCAAGCTCCCTCCGCCTTATGCCGTCAACTCTCTTGTAAATCTCTGAAATTAACGGCGCCACAGCAAGCTCCGACTGCTGTCGCTCAAACCTCCCCAACTCCGCGAAAACAAGCTTTCTCGCTTTTTCAGCCTCAGCCTCCCGACTCCTAACACTCTCTTCGACAATACCCTTCAAATCATCAATGTTCCTCAAAACCACATCCACCAAAGAACCAGCCTCCTCCTCAACAGCTCTGGGCTGAGAAATGTCAACCATGAACAAAGACCTTCCACCACGATCACGCTTGGCAAGCGCCTTCTTCAACCCTCGCGCCGTTATGACCGGCCTGTCAACCGCCACAGCCGCAATCACCAAATCAGCGTCGCCCACCGCATCATACAACCCGTCAAACTCCACAGCCTCTCCAGAAACCTTCGCAGCAAGCTCCACCGCCCTCTCGTACGTCCTGTTCGCAACCCGCACACGTTTCGCGCCACGTCTCCTAAGCGTCTCCGCAACAATGGAGCCCGCCTCTCCAGCACCGACAACCAACGCCGTCTTAGACTTCAGATCGCCCAGCTCTTTGGCAGCAAGGTCAACCGCAGCCGAGCTCACCGAAACCGAACCCTCATCAATCCGAGTCTCGTTCCTGACTTTCCTGCCCGTGTTAATAGCACACATAAAAGCCCTGTCAAGAACCAGCTTAGCCGCCCCAACCTTCTTCGCCCTCACATACGCCCGTCTCACCTGACCCAGAATCTGATCCTCCCCCACAACCATCGAATCCAGCCCAGAAGCCAAGCTGAAAAGCCTCTCCAACGCCTCCCTTCCCCTGTAAACCTCAACATTTTTCCGCAGAAGATCCAGGCTCACTCCCGTCTTCCCACTCCAAAACCTCAAAACCCCGTCAACAGCATTCCCATTCGACGAGTCCTTCACAACGCCGTAGACTTCCACACGATGACAAGTCTGAACAAGAACACACTCCTCCGCAAGACCCTCCGAACAAAGACCCCTCACAGCCTCACTCTCATCCTTGAAGGCAAGCGACTCAAGCATCGGCAACTTCACACTCTTGTAAGAAGCAGAAAGACAAAAAATCACAAACAAACCTCCAAAAACATCTCACTAAACAAGAGCTTCTACGACGTCACAACAGCCTTCAAGTATTTACCGTCAAACGTTCCCTTGGGAACAAAAGCCAAATCGTTAAACGTCACGCCAACACGGTTCTTAACCGCCTCAACAATTTCCTGTCTAAGCGCTTTCTGCGCGGCCTGAGGAACAGCCTCGCTCAATTCAACCTTCAAACCCGCTTCTTGACTTGGCGTCCGCTTGTCCACAAGAATCTGACACTTACCCGTGAGAACAGGAAACTCGCCTAGAATATACTCGACGTGACTCGGAAACACCGGCACCCCGCGAATCTTCGTCATAAAATCTTCCCGGTCAATGTCAACCCCCACCTTCGGATGAGACATGCCGCAACTGCACTTTTCAAAACCAGCCAACGTCGTGATGTCCCGCGAAAGGTACCGCACCAAAGGAAACGCCTCCTTCTGCAAACTCGTAACCGCCAGCTCACCCCTCTCACCCTCACCCAAAGGTTCATGCGACTCAGGATCCACAACCTCAACCAAATAGTAATCTGCCCAAACATGATGAAACATGTCATCAACATCACAGTGAACTGAAAAACCAGGAAACTCCGTCGCGCCATAATCAATGGCCACCTTCTCATACCCAAAACCCTCCTTGAGCATGGAAATCTGCGGCTTACTCGGCTTCTCAGCAACACACAACCCCA
>Ga0315279_10001731_pt1 | contig 35471 bp, 37 predicted proteins | sample YL17G06_20_MG_FD_203694 | JGI IMG/M metagenome (GOLD analysis project Ga0315279, IMG submission 203694) | Sediment microbial communities from Yellowstone Lake, YNP, Wyoming, USA - YL17G06_20 | ecosystem: Environmental > Aquatic > Freshwater > Lake > Sediment | place: USA: Wyoming | collected...
GAAGGGATGACCTCTCCCAGCAGCATCAAAATAATGGATGCCGTAATGTACGGCATGATTCCCAGGCCGAACAGACTGCTTTGACTCAAGGTGCCGCCGGTAAAGATCTGCATGTACTCCGCGGCCCGGCCGAGCGGACTCGTGGTATCCCGCGTCTGGGCGGCCGCCACAATCTTGGTCTGGTCGAAGCCCGGGATCGGGATGTGGAAGCCCACCCGGTAAATGACCAGCAATGCCACGGTGAAGAGGATCTTCTTCCGCAGGTCCTCGATTCGGAATATATTGACAATTGTTCCAATCACTGGCTCGTTCTCCACATATCGCCTGGGTCCCGCCGGATCCGGGCGAATATGAGACTTCTAACTGTGCTTCCGCTTGATCGGCTTCACTTGTATCTCAATCCTTGTAGCCGTCCCGCCGCAGCCGATGATCTTCTGCTCGGCGGTCTTGCTGAACTTGTGGGCGGCCACCTGGAGTCTCTTGGTCAGCTCGCCATCGCCGAGGATTTTCACCCGGCTGGCGTCGCCCGGAATCAGGCCCGCCTGCGAAAGCTGCTCCACGCCGATGCGGGCTCCGTCCTCAAACCGCTCCAATTGCGCCACGTTCACCACCTCAAAGCGCGTGGTGAAGATCTTGTTATTGAATCCGCGTTTCGGCAGGTGGCGGAACACGGGGATCTGGCCGCCGGCGTAGAGCGAGTACCGCTTGGCGCCGGACCGGCTGAGGCTTCCCTTGGTCCCCCGACCGGACGTCTTGCCGAGGCCCGTGCCCCGGCCTCGTCCCACGCGCTTACGTGCTTTATGCTTGCCTACGACAGAAGTTATCTCATGACTCAACATGCAAATCACCCACTTGGCTATGGTTGCTAAGAAATTGCAACGCCTCGTAGAGCTTCGACCATCTCTTTGTTTCGCAGCCTCAGTAAGCCGTCGATCGTGGCCTTGACGACGTTCTTGGCGCAGGTGCTGCCGTAAACCTTGGTCAAGGCATCGCGGACCCCCGCGAACTCGAGCACGGCCCGGGCGCTGGAGCCGGCGATGACACCCGTGCCCGGAGCCGCCGGAGCGATGATGATCCTGGTGGCCCGGTACTTGCCGATCACCTGGTGCGGGATCGTCGTGCCGATCAGAGGAATCCTGTACAACACTTTCTTGGCGTCCTTGATCCCTTTTTCCACCGCCGCCGGCACCTCGTTGGCCTTGCCGTACCCGATACCGACGTTCCCGCCACGGTCGCCGACCACCACCAGAGCCGCAAAGCTGAATCGTCGGCCGCCCTTTACGACTTTCGCGCACCGATAGATCTTGACCACCGTATCTTCCAACGGCCTCTCTTCGCGTTCAGGTGCTCTCACCGGTTCTGTTGCCAATTTGGTCTCCCAGTTTCAAACAGCTTTCGTCAAAAAGCTAGACCCGCTTTCCTCGCCGCATCGGCAAGGGACTTGAGCCGACCATGATACTTGTAGCTGCCGCGATCGAAGCAAACACATTTGATGCCGACATCGAGCGCCTTCTTGGCCAGGGCCTCTCCCACGGCCTCGGCCGCTTTTCGGTTGTTGCCCCGGCTGACCTGGTCGCGCAGCGCCTTGGCCTTCGTGCTGGTGGCCACCAGTGTGGCCCCAGCCGTGTCGTCGATCAATTGTGCGTAGATGTGTCTGTTCGAGCGAAACACCGACAGCCGCGGCCTCTCCGCCGTTCCAGAAACCTTCTTTCGCACGTGTCTTTTGCGCCGCAGCGCCGCTTTCTTGAGTTCTACCGTTCTCATACCGACCGCAATCTCTCTTATGCCGCGCCTGATGCAAACGCCTTGCCCGCTTTTCGCCGGATGTGCTCATCGGCGTAACGAATGCCCTTGCCTTTGTACGGCTCGGGCGGCTTCACTTTCCGGACGTCCGACGCAAACTGTGCGACGGTGCATTTATCCGTGCCTGAGATCGTGAATTTGGCGGGAACATCGTTCCCTCGGGTGGAGGGGACCTCGATATTCACCTTGACGTCCTTCGGAATCGGCATGTCGACCGTGTGGGCGAAACCAACCTGGATCACCAGATTGTTGCCCTGCTGCTTGATGCCGTAGCCCGTGCCGTAGATCTCCATCTTCTTCTGGAAACCTTTGGTGACGCCGTCCACCATGTTGGCGAGCAGCGCCCGTGTGGTGCCGTGAAGCTCTTTGTTGTGACGGTTCTCCGGCTCCGGATTGACAACGTCGATTCGACTGCCCGAATCCTCGACCTTGACGGTCAGACAAGGATCGTAGTTCAACTCCAGGGTCCCCAAGGGCCCTGTGATCTTGACCGTCTGGTCCTTCTGTTCGATTTTCACGCCCTTCGGGACCGCAACAGGTTTGTTTCCTATTCGACTCATTTAGTTTACCATGCAAAGAATCTCGCCGCCCATCTTGCTCTCGCGGCAATTCCGATCACTGAATATCCCCTTGCTGGTGGACACGACCGCAATCCCCAAGCCTGCGAGGACCACCGGCAAGTCATCCACCGACGAGTAGACCCGACAGCCGGGTTTGCTCACTCTCTTGATTTCCGTGATGGCAGACTGACCCTCCTGATCATACTTCAGCTTGATCCGGAGAATGCCTTGCTTGCCGTCCTCGATGCGGTCATAGTCCTCGATGAACCCTTCCTTCTTGAGGACGGCCGCAATGCCTTGACAAATCTTAGACGCCTTCACATTGACCTCAGTCTTGCCGCTGCGGGTCGCATTGCGAATTCGTGTAAGCATGTCAGCTATGGGATCGCTCCAACTCATAATTCCTGTCCTGTACGTTCCGGCCCTTGGTCGATTCGACGCGCTCGGAACTACCAGCTTGCCTTTCTCACTCCCGGGATCTTGCCTTCGTTGGCCAACGTTCGGAAACAGATGCGGCAGATTTTGAACTTGCGGTACACGGCGTGCGACCTGCCGCACAGCTCACACCGCGTATACTGTCGGACCCGAAACTTCTGCTTTCTCTTGGCCTTGTTCTCTAATGCCTTGGTTGACATCCACAAACTCCCAGCTTACTTTCTTTCAAGCCTACCGCGCCGACGGAGCCGCCGTCTGGCTCCGGAACGGCATTCCGAACAACGCCAGCAGCCGGCGCGCTTCTTCATCCGTCCGGGCCGTCGTCGTGAACGTGATATTCATGCCCTGCTGGAACTCGACCTTGGCAGGGTTAATTTCCGGAAAGACGGTCTGTTCGGCCAGACCCATGGAGTAGTTGCCGCGCCCGTCGAAGCTGTTCGGATTCAGGCCGCGGAAATCGCGGACCCGCGGGATGGCCAGGTTGATCAGCCGATCCATGAACTCATACATCCGAACGCCCCGCAACGTGACTTTCAGGCCGGTCTCCTGGCCCTGGCGAACCTTGAAATTGGACACGCTTTTCTTGGCCTTGCAAACCAACGGCTGCTGACCGCTGATCATGGCCAGGTCCTTGCGGGCCAGTTCCAGAAACTTCTTGTCCTGTGTGGCCTTCCCAATCCCCATGGAGATAACAACCTTCTCCATGCGGGGCACGGCCATGATGCTGCTGTAGTTGAATTCCTTCCGCAGCTCAGGAACAATCTTCGATTTGTACAGATCCTTCAAACGCGCCATATTCTTCTTTGCTCTATCGTGCCGGTCCTCGATCATATCCGACCGGCCCACCAACCATCATCACTTCGCTCTTTTGACGGTTCCGATCTCCGTCCCATCCACCGCCACACGCTTCTTGCCGGCGCCTTCCTGCCGATATCGGACGCGGCTGCCCTTCGAGGTCTTGGGATTCACGGGCAGGACATTGCTTATCTGAATCGGCTGCTCGACGCCGATCCGCCCCCCTTGGGGATTACGCCGCGAAGGGCGAACGTGTTTCTTCGCAATGTTCTGACCTTGCACCACCACTACGTGTTTATCCGGATACACGTGGAGAACCCGGCCGGTCGCCCCCTTGTGGTCCCCGGCGATGATCTCCACCATATCCCCTTTTTTCACATGCGCGGCCATCTGTCTGCCTTTCCGCTCGTACGGCCAATCCGACTTCAGACCACGTCGCCGGCCAGCGAAATAATCTTCATATAGTTCTTTTCCCGAAGCTCGCGCGCGACCGCACCGAAGATTCTCGTGCCGATGGGATTGCCCTCGTTGTCGATCATCACGGCGGCATTGCTATCGAACTTCACGTAGCTGCCATCCGGGCGTCTGATGGGAGTCTTCGTGCGAATCACTACGCACTTGTGGACCTTCTTGTCGTCCAACTGGCACGTCGGCAGCGACTTTTTGATCGCCACCCAGATGATGTCGCCGACGCTCGCCATGGAGCGGGTAAACTGCCCCCGGGCGCTTTCCCCGCGCTTGACCCTGATGCACATGGCCGACTTCACTCCGGAGTTGTCGGCGATATCTACCATGGTGTAATTTTGAATCATAGTTTTTGCTTCTCGTATCGGATTCCTACGCCTGGACGGCCTTCTGAAGCACGCGGACCACGCGCCAACTCTTGGTCTTGCTGTAAGGCCTGCACTCCGTGATTTCCACCACGTCGCCGGCGCCGCACTCGTTGCGCTCGTCGTGGACGGCGAGCTTCGTGCGGCGTCGAATGTACTTGCCATACTTCGGGTGCTTGACCTTGTAGGCGATGGTCACCCGGATACTTTTTTTGCCGCTGTTGCTGGTCACCACACCGGTCAACGTCTTGATTCTCTGTATTTCCATAAGGGCCATTTCCCATCATCCGCCGTAGCGGTATGCTACTTCCTTTGCTCGTGCAGAACCGTCTTGATCCGAGCGATATCCCGCCGGACATTGATGATGGATTTCGAGTTCTCCAATTTTTCCGTCACGGCCTGCGAGCGCAGATCGAACAAACGCTTCTCCAAGTCCTGCAGCGTGGTTTCCAGCTCGTCCACACTCATCTCTCTCAATTGCTTCGGTTTCACCTGCGCATCCTCTCTCAGATTCCATGCCCGCGTTTGACCAGCCGCATCCGAATCGGCATCTTGTGGGCCACGCGCGACAGGGCCTGCTTGGCCACTTCCTCGCTCACCCCGCCGATCTCGAAACAAATCTGCCCCGGGCGGACGCGGGCCACCCAGAACTCGGGCTCGCCCTTGCCTTTGCCCATGCGCGTCTCCAGCGGCTTGGCGCTGACGGGCTTGTGCGGGAAGATGCGGATGAAGACTTTGCCTTCCCGGCGCAGGTAGTGCGTGGCCGCCACACGTCCGGCCTCGATGTTCTTGGCCGTCACCCAACTGGTTTCGAGCGCCTGCAAGCCGTATTCGCCGAACGCGACGTAGTTACACCGCATCGCGTTGCCCTTCATCCGGCCGCGCTGGCTCTTACGATATTTGACTCTTTTCGGCATTAAAGCCATTGTGAACCTCTTCTAATCCTTCGTCCGGCCGCCCTGCTCACGACTGACCTTCCCGCCGCTCCGGTCCCACCGGCCCGCCTGGTCCCGCGGGGGGTTGGCCAGGGCCCGGCCCGGCGGGACCCGCACCGCCCCGCGGCTCCGGCGCCGTTCCCGGCTCCATCCGCCTCGGCGGTCGGCGGCGCCGATGCTCCACCGGCTCGATCTCTTCGCCGAACTTGCCTTTATAGATCCATACTTTGATTCCGATGGCTCCGTACGTGGTCCGGGCCGTCGCTGTCGCGTAATCCACGTTGGCGTCCAGCGTATGCAGCGGGATGCTGCCCATCTTCTGTGTCTCGCTGCGGGCCATTTCGGACCCCGCGAGCCGGCCGCCGCAGGTGATCTTGACTCCCCGCGCGCCGGCGTTCATCGCCGACTCACAGTATTGCTTCATCGTACGCCGGAACGAGGCCCGCTTGGCAAGCTGCTCGGCAATTGCCTGGGCCACCAGCATGGCGTTCAAATCCGGCTCTTTGATCTCAATGACGTTCACGGTCACCTTGCGACCGGTCAGGGCCTCCAATTCCTCGCGCAGCTTATCGACCTCCCCGCCCCGCGGACCGATGACCACTCCGGGCCGGCCGCTGTGCAGCGTCACGTTGACCTCGTTGCGCGTGCGGATGATCTCCACCTTGGCGACCGCCCCCTTCGGCATCTGGCGGTTGAACCGCTCATCGATGTATCGGCGGAGCTTCTGGTCCTCGACGAGGAAGTCGCCGTAGTTCGCCTTGGGAGCAAACCACGTGCTCTGCCATCCCAGCGTGATACCTGTCCTAAACCCTATTGGAGACGTCTTTTGACCCATAGTCTGGTATCTCAATACTCGTTTCTACTTGTTCCTTCTCATGCTCGGCTCACGGTCACATGAATGTGGCAGGCTCGCTTGTGAATGGGGTAAGCCCGGCCTCTGTCCTTCGGGATCCAGCGCTTGGTGCCCAGCCGATGGAGACCGGCCTCGTCGACCCGCGCCTCACTGACGTACAACGTATCGACGTCCACCTGCTGCTCGTCCGCATCGGCCATGGCGGCCTTGAGCACCTTGTCCACCATCGGCGCCGCACGCTTTCGCGTGAACTTCAGAATGTCCATGGCATCCTGCACGGGCCGGCCGGCGATCAACTGCGTGACCAGCCGAACCTTGCGCGCGGACATGGGCGCGTACCGATAATACGAACGCCAGTCGCTGATCTCGCTGACCTCGACCGACAAGGCTTCCGCCAGCCGCCGGATGTCTTCGCTCTTCGGCCGGGGCTTATACAGCCCGCGCTGCCAGTTCCGGACCGCGCCTACGGCATCCTTCATGTCCAGACCGCCGCGAGCGATGCTGCGCGCGAGATCCTCAACCGTCACGCGCTGCCGCTCGGATACTTCTTTCAGTTTCGTTGCGCTCAACATACATCGTGCCCCACGCCAGGTCAGCCGCATTTGCGCCGGACCCGCATGTGTTATTTGATCTTCTTGCTGGAATGTCCTCGAAACGTCCGGGTGAGGGAGAACTCGCCGAGCTTGTGCCCGACCATGTCCTCCGTCACGAACACCTTGTTGAACACCTTGCCGTTATGCACCATGAACGTGAAGCCGACGAACTCCGGCACGATCGTACACCTGCGCGCCCACGTCTTAATGGGATCGCGCATCCCGGTGGTCATCTGCTTGCTCACTTTGGCAAGGAGCTTATCGTCGATGAATGGCCCTTTTTTAAGAGATCTTCCCATCTTTGCGTCTCTCTTCTACCGTCTGCTTTTATAGCGTCAACTGGCCCTGCCTCACATTCCTGCGTCTTCGGATGATCCGGCTGTTGCTGATCTTCCGCGGGTTGCGGGTCTTGCCGCCCTTGGCCAGCACACCGGTTGGCGAGCACGGGTGGCGTCCGCCGTTGGATCGGCCCTCACCGCCGCCGAGGGGATGGTCCACGGGGTTCTGGGCCTTGCCCCGGACGTGCGGCCGGCGACCGTAGTGGCGCTTGCGTCCCGCCTTGCCGATCGTGATATTCTGATGGTCGGGATTGCTCAGCCGACCAATCGTGGCCCGGCATTCCTTGCGCACCGTACGCATTTCGCCGCTCGGCAGCACGAGGGTCACCCAGTCACCTTCCTTGGCCACGATTCGCGCGGAGCTGCCCGCGCCGCGGACGAGCTTGCCGCCCTGGCCGGCCGTCATCTCGACGTTGTGCACTTCGAGACTGGCCGGAATGGACGCCAGCGGCATGCAGTTGCCGGCTTTCGGCTCGCACGCCGCCCCGCTTTCCAGCACGTCGCCCACGGTGATCCCAAAGGGCGCCAGGATGTAGCGCTTCTCACCGTCCTGGTACTGGAGCAAGCAGATAAACGTGCTCCGGTTCGGGTCGTACTCCACGCTGGCCACCTTCGCCGACATGCCGTCTTTATTTCGTTTGAAGTCAATCATGCGGTAGATTTTCCGCTCGCCACCGCCGCGGAAGCGCGTCATGGTCTTGCCGCTGTGGTTCCTGCCGCCGGACTTGCCGATTCTCTTGCACAAGCTCTTTTCGGGCCGATCGGTCGTCAGCTCGGCATAATCGTTCACCGAGCTGTTCCGCCGTCCCGGGCTTGTCGGTTTGTAAATTCGAATACCCATAATCTGATCTCTTTCTACCAGCCGCCCGCTTAGAACAAATCAATGTGGTTATCGGGGGCCAGATATACTACGGCCTTTTTCCAGCTCGAGGTCGTCCCCATCATCCGGCCGCGGCGACGCCGCTTGCCCTGATGATTCGCAGTGCGGACCCGCTCGACTTTCACACCGTAGATCTTCTCCACTGCATTCTTGATTTCTGCCTTGTTCGCCTTTTTGTGCACCTGGAACGAGTACGCACCTTTCACGTTGGCGAAATGCATCCCCTGTTCCGTGACGATCGGTCGGATTATGACGCTGTAATTATCCATCGAGAACTCGAATCCAGATTTACCCTTTGCAATCCGAAGACCCACGCATTCACGCGGTCGCATTCTCCCCCGTGTCGCCGCCCGTTCGATCCAGGAACGACGTCAGCGCATCTTTCGTGAACAACACCTGCCGATGGTTGACGATATCCGCCGCATTCAGGTCGGCAACCGGCAACACGTCCACCTTCCGGATATTGCGTGCCGATTTATAAACATTCTCATCGGGACCGTTGATGGCCACCAGACAACTGCGATCGATTTTCAGATTTTTCAGAATGCCGGCGAAATCCCGGGTGCGCGGTTTCTCGAGCGCCAGTCCATCTACGACGACCACATTGTGGCTGCGCAGCTTGGCCAGCACGGCCGAATCCCGCGCGAGCATTCTCTGCTTGCGCGGCATGCGCTTGCTGAAATCCCGCGGTACCTTCGCGAAGGTCATACCTCCGCCGACCCGTTTTCCCGTGCGCCGGGTGCCCATACGAGCATTACCCGTCCCCTTTTGCCGGTAAACCTTGCGGGTGGAGCCGGCCACAATGCCCCGGTTCTTGGTCGCCACGGTCCCCACGCGCTTATTGGCGTGGTACATCACAATCGCCTGCTTGAGCAGCGCGTACCGTATGCACCCACCCAGCACCGCCTCATCGACGCGGAGGGTGTCCACCTGTTGCCCACTGGTGTTGTATACCGTCAACTCAATCATGTTACGTTCCACTCGCTGTCCCAAGGCTCTTGGCCGTTTTCACCACGCAATATCCGCCGGACGGCCCGGGAATGTTTCCTTTGACCACCAGCAGATTCTTCTCTTCATCGATAGCCACCAGCACGTGATTCTTGGTTGTGATCTGGCGATGGCCCATGTGCCCGCCCATGCGCTTGCCCTTCTTCAGACCGCCACCCATACCGGCGTTGACGGCCCGTGCGGCAATCGAGCCGGGGGCCCGGTGCTTACGCTCCGTGCCGTGCGAGGCCGGAAAACCCTTGAAGCCCCAGCGTTTCATGGGCCCTGCAAAGCCCTTGCCCTTGCTGGTTCCTATCACATCGACCTTCTTCACATCCGCGAAGACGGAGACGGTAATCGCATCACCCGGCTTATATTGTGGCTGGGTGGCCGCAGGCAAACGCCACTCCCGCACAAATCGCTTGGGGCTGGTATTGGCTTTCTTGGCATGACCGATCTGGGCTTGCTTGCGCCGCGACGGTTTTACGTCCTCGAAGCCGATCTGGATGGCGTTGTAGCCGTCCGTCTCGCTGGTCTTGATCTGCATGACTACGCACGGACCAGCCTCAATGACGGTCACTGGTATCAGGCGGCCCGCATCGTCATAAACCTGCGTCACACCCACTTTCTTGCCAAGCAACATCGCCATAATCCCGACGTCCTTCGTTCCTAAGCTTTGATCTTTACAAATACGCCCGCGGGAACAACCAGCCGGTTCAGCACCTCGGCCGTCCGGGCGTTCGCCTCGTGGATGTCGATCAGCCGCTTATGCGTTCGCAGCTCGAACTGCTCGCGAGACTTCTTATCCACGTGAGGGCTCCGCAGAACCGTATACCGCTCGATACGTGTCGGCAACGGTATGGGACCGCTCACGCGGGCATTTGTCCGCCGAGCATGCTCCACGATCTCTCGAGCAGAGGCATCAAGCGCCCGGTGGTCATATGCCTCCATTCGGATTCTTATCTTTTCACTTTCGGCAGCCATAAAGCTCCTCTGGACCACCACTTACAGCGCCCCGATCCGGGCAGCACCGCAAGCAACAACCTCATTCCCACTACGTACTACACAACCACTAATCGACGCACAGCCGATACGTTCTCTGCCCTGGTCGATACTGTTTCGCTTGGTTAAAGGCAGGAAGGGCTTTCAAGGACCCGTCCGGCACTTCTGCCCGATCACCAGCAGGCGCCGACGGCCACATGGCCTTCCTTAGAGCTTAGGGTCGAGATCCGCGAAAATCTTCGCAAAGCGGTCTTCTGCTTTGCCCACCCTAATTCATAAAGAATACCTATTGCGCCATCCCTGATGGCAACTACAGATATGCCACAGCGTAACTACGTATCGCAACGTCATCCATGACGATGCTCGCTACAGCTGAAAAATACCAAAATTAGCACAGGTGAAGCTATCTGTCAACGGCACATCGGAAAATCGCACAGAATTTTTACGAAATTTTCATTATTTTACAGGATGACCTCCCTGGCCACCTGTTCGGGCACATGTTCGTAGCTCAAGGGTTCCATCGTGAAGCTGCCCCGGCCTGCGGTCAGGCTCCGGATGTCGCTGGAATAGCCGAAGAGCTCCACCAGGGGCACCCTCGCATCAATCACCCGCATATTGCCATGGATCCGGCAATCCATGATCGATCCGCGTTTTGCCAGCAGGTCGGCCTGGACCACCCCCAACGCAGACTCCGGCACCACGGCCTGAACCCGCATCACCGGCTCCAGCAGCACCGGGCCGGCCCCCTTAAGAGCCTTTTCGAATGCAAAAGCCCCCGCCTGCTCAAATGCCAGGTCGGAGGAATCCACCGGATGATAGGAACCGCCTACCAGAGTCGCCCGGACGCCGATGATCGGATATCCGGCCAACACGCCATTGCCGCAGGCCTCCCTTATACCCCGTTCCACGGCGCCAATATACTCGTGGGGCACCTTATCGGACGTAACGTCCGCGACAAATTCGATTCTGGGCGCCCAGTGGCCGTCCTCCGTCATGAGCGGCTCGACCTCCAGAACCACATGACCATACTGCCCTTTTCCACCCGTCTGGTGGACGAATTTGCCTTCCGCCTGACTGGAGCGTGTAATGGTCTCCTTGTACGCCACGCGGGGCTTGCCCACCCTTACATCGACTCTCCTTTCCTTTACCAGCTTATGCTGGAGGATTTCCAGGTGGAGCTCGCCCATGCCGCTGATGACGGTCTGGCCCGTCTCGCTATCGATTCTATAGGCAAATGTAGGATCTTCCCGCCGCAGTGATTCCAATGCATCCGCAAGCTTAGTACGATCCGCCGCCGTCCTGGGTTCAATGGACATCGTCATGACGGTCTGGGGAAAGCTGATGCTGGGCAGCACAACGGGCTTCTTCGGGTCGCAAAGAGTATCACCGGTCAGAGTGAATCGCAGACCCACTACGGCCACGATATCCCCCGCCCGCGCGGAATCCAGGAGCTTTCGCTCGTTCGCGTGCATCTCGAAGACCCGCATGATGTTTTCCTTCTTATCCCGGCTTGTATTCAGAACGCGGGTCCCCGTCTTGAGCGTGCCCTGATAGATGCGCAGAAAATACAGATCCCCGTGGGCATCCGCCGTGATTTTGAAGGCCAGTGCCACCAAGCTGGCATTCGGGTCGCATTTCACGGTGATCTTCTTGGTTTCGTCATCCGGCTTATGCCCGACAATCGGGGGCTTGTCGAGCGGCGAGGGGAAGTAATCCACGACCCCGTCCAGCAGTCGCTGAATCCCTACGTATTTCAACGCCGAGCCGACAAAGACCGGGTTGAGCTTGTTTTCCAGCGTTCCCTTTCTGATCGCCCTTCGAATCGCCTGCTCGTCGGGCGGCTCATCGTGGACAAAGGCGTCCATGAGCTGCTCATCGTATTCCGCCGCGGCCTCAATCATTCGGGCACGATATTTCTTCGCCTTTTGGACGTACTCCGCCGGGATCTCCTCCTCGCGGAACTTGGCCCCCAGCTCCTGTGCTTCGTAGAAAACAGCCTTCATCGCAATCAGGTCGATGATCCCCGCGAAGGAATCCTCCGCCCCAATCGGAATCTCCACCACCACCGGATTGGCGAGCAGCTTATCGTGGATGCTCTGGACGCTCATCTCAAAATCGGCGCCCGTCTTATCCATCTTGTTGATGAAGCAAATGCAAGGCAGGCTATACTTCTGACCTTGCCGCCAGACCGTCTCGCTTTGGGCCTGGACCCCCTCGCTGCCGTCGAAAACAGCCACAGCACCATCGAGCACTCTCAAGGACCTCTCGACTTCCGCCGTAAAGTCGATGTGGCCGGGCGTGTCGATCAGGTTGATCTCGAAACCCCGCCACGGGCACTTGGTGGCGGCGGACGTGATCGTGATCCCCCTCCGCTGCTCCTCCTCGAGGTAATCCATGACGGCGGTACCGTCATGCACCTCCCCCATCTTATACGTCTTGCCCGTATAATAGAGGATGCGCTCCGTCACCGTCGTCTTACCGGCATCGATGTGGGCCATAATGCCGATGTTGCGTATGTTATCTAAACTGCCCATCTCCATCCACGCATAAAAAAACTGCCACGGGCTCGCGAAAAGCCACCGTGGCAGTGTCAGTTCTTACACTATTACCATGCAAAGTGGGCAAAGGCTTTGTTCGCCTCGGCCATACGATGCACGTTCTCCCGTGTGGTCATCGCGCCACCCTGCCTGTTATAGGCATCGGTCAACTCCCCGGCCAGCTTCTCAGACATCCGCTTTCCCTTTTTGTCGCGCGCCGATTGTAGGATCCACCGGAACGCCAACGACTGCTGCCGTCTCGGGCTCACCTGCATGGGGACCTGGTAACTGGCACCGCCAACGCGCTTGCTACGGACCTCGAGCATCGGTTTGACGTTATTAATCGCCGTCTCGAAGACCTCCAGCGGCGAGACGTCCTTGATCTTCTCCGCGATCATATCCATCGCGCTATAGAAGGCGTCCTGGGCCGTGCTCTTCTTGCCGGCCCACATCATGCAATTGATGAATTTGGAGACCAGCTTGCTGTTGTACTTCGAATCCGGTTTCAACTTGTCCGTAGACGCGGTGAACTTTTTAGCCATAGCTCTTTACCGTCTCAAAATATTCTCATCTGCGCCAAAGGTCCGCTATTTGGGCGCCTTGGCACCGTACTTGCTCCGGCCTCGCCGGCGATTGGCCACACCCGCACAGTCCAGCACGCCGCGGACAATGTGGTAACGAACACCCGGCAAGTCTCTCACGCGACCGCCGCGAATCAGCACGGTGCTGTGCTCCTGGAGGTTGTGATCGACGCCGGGTATGTACGCCGTCACCTCTTTGCCGCTGGTGAGCCGGACACGCGCCACTTTTCGCAAAGCCGAGTTCGGCTTCTTGGGCGTCTGCGTTCTGACAATCAGGCAAACGCCGCGCTTCTGGGGCGAGCCGCTGATATCGGAAACACGTTTATGCTTCTTCGATCTTGCTCTCGGTTTTCGGACTAACTGGTTAATCGTCGGCATACATCCAATCTCAATCTAAACCCGTAAATGGTTACTCGATGCCCAAGACCTCTTTGACCCTGGACTCGGCCTTTGCCTCGGCCTCCTTCTCATCCCTGACGCCCACCAGCTCCTTCGGCAACGGGGCTTCCACGAGGTGCTTGACCCTCATTTCCAAGTGCGGCTTGAACGCCGTACCGGCGGGAATCAGGTGGCCCAGGATCACGTTCTCTTTCAAACCGTGCAATTCGTCCACTTTACCAGCCAGCGCCGCTTCCGTCAACACCTTTGTTGTCTCCTGGAAGCTGGCCGCCGCAATGAAGCTGTCGGACCACAGCGAGGCCTTCGTGATGCCCAACAGCAGCGTCTTGGCCGTCGCGGGCTTCGGCTTGCGGCCCTTCGCGGGCGTGCCGCCCAAAGCCTCGACCTTCTCGTTGACGCGGGCCAGATCCTTCTTGTCGAGCAACTGGCCTTCCTGCACCTCCGTGACATCGCCCACGGTGGCAATCTTGACGCTGTTCGTAAGCCGGTCGTTTTCCTTCCGGAAGACAAACTTGTCGGCAACCTCGCCGGGCAGGAAAGCACTGTCACCGACCGAGTCGATCTCCACCTTTCGCATCATCTGCGAAATGATGATCTCGACGTGCTTGTCATTGATATTGACGTTCTGGGAACGGTAGACGTTCTGGATTTCCGCAATCAGGTACCTCTGCAGCGCCTCCTCGCCTTTGATGCGGAGGATATCATGCGGCACCAGCGGTCCATCGGTCAGAGCGTCGCCCGCCTCGACCATATCACCCGTGTGAACGTTCAGATGGCGGTCGCGCGGGACATGGTGCTCTTTCTCCATGCCGCTTTCGCTGCGGATGGTGATCGTCATCTTGCCCTTGCGCTTGTCGCTGCGGAGCTCGACCCTGCCGCTGATTTCCGCCATAGCGGCGGGATCCTTGGGCTTGCGGGCCTCGAAGACCTCGGTCACGCGAGGCAGACCGCCGGTAATATCCTGCGTTCCGCCGGTTGCCCGGGGCTGATGAGCGAGCAACTGTCCGGCCTGAACTTCCTGGCCTTCCACCACCTCGATACGGGCTCCGGCCGGCAGATAGTGCACGTCGAGAATCTTGCCCTTGGCGTCCTCGATCATGATCTGCGGGTGCTTGTCGCCCTTGTGCTCGATGACCACCGGTCTCTCGACGACCTTCACATCGGCATCTTTGGCCTTGAGCTTGGAAGTTCGGACGCGCGTCTCTTCCGTCTGGACGGTCTCGCCTTCGATGATATCCACAAAGCGGATAACGCCGGCGACCTCGGCCAGAATCGGCGTCCGGTGCGGGTCCCACTGGAAGAGCATCTGGCCGGCCTTGACGCTCTGGCCATCCGACACAAGGATGATACCGCCGTACGGCACCTTGAACTTGTCGAGCTCGCGATCCTTCTGATCGAGCAGCGCGATCTCGCCATTGCGTTTCAGCGCCACAATGACCGTCGTGCCGTCCTCACGCTTGAGCGTCACAGCGTTGACGTCGCGGTACTGAACCTTTCCGGTGTGGGTGGCTTCCTGCTCGCGCTCGAGAATGGCACGCGAAGCGACACCGCCGGTGTGGAACGTACGGAGGGTCAACTGAGTACCGGGCTCGCCGATCGACTGGGCCGCCACGATACCCACCGCCGCCCCTTCTTCCACCAACTGGCCCGTGCTCATATCCCAGCCGTGACACTTCGCGCAGATACCAAACGGGCTGTCGCAAGTCAGCGGGCTGCGGACCCGGATCGCATCCAGGCCCAGAGCCTCGATCTTATGGGCAATCTCGTGCGTGATCACTTCATTCTCATGAACGATCATCTCGTCCGTGATCGGGTTACGGATGTTGTCTCGTGCCGTCCGGCCGATGATCAGGCTCGACAGCGGGATGTCCACCTGGTCGCCACGGCTGATGCTCGTCTTGGTGATGCCCTGCAGAGTCCCGCAGTCCCGCTCGATAATGATCACGTTCTGCGCCACGTCGATGAGCTTACGTGTCAGGTACCCGGAGTTCGCCGTCTTAAGAGCCGTATCGGCCAGACCCTTGCGGGCGCCGTGCGTCGAGCTGAAGTATTCGAGAACCGTCAGACCTTCCCGGAAGTTCGACTTAATCGGGGTCTCGATGATCTCGCCGCTCGGCTTGGCCATCAACGCTCGCATACCGGCAAGCTGCTGAATCTGATCGATGCTTCCCCGGGCGCCGGAATCCGTCATCAGGTAAATCGGGTTCAGATAGGGCGAGCCATCGTCGTTCGTATCCTCTCGCAGCCCGCGAATCATCTCGTTCGTGACGGCCACGCGGGCGTTGGTCCATGCGTCGATGACCTGGTTGTACCGCTCGCGCTCGGTCAGAACACCTTCATCGTAGTTCTTCAAAATCTTGCCGACGCGTTTTTCCGTTTCGGCGATGATCTCGGGTTTCTTGGCCGGGATCTTCAGATCGGTCAGGCCGAAGCTCAAGCCGGCCAGCGTGGCATACCGGAAGCCCAGGTCCTTGATGCGGTCCAGCAGACCCACGGTCTGCGAACTGCCGGCGTACTCAAAACAGTCGCTGATCACCTGACTGAGCTTCTTCTGCGCCATCGTCAGGTTGTAGAATGGCATGCCCTTGGGCAAAATGTCGTTGAAGATGCACCGGCCGACGGTGGTTTCAACGACATACCCCTTGGCTTCCGCCTTGATATCGTCCGGTTTCCTCATCACGCGAATCTCGCCGGACTTCTCCCGGACTCTCTCGTGGTGAATCCGAACGCGAATCTTCTCATGCAGCGAGACCTTGCCCACGTCGTGGGCCATCATGGCCTCGAACACGTCGCGGAACATGGGCAAGCTGCGCTTCGGCTGGGATGCCGGCGCGGCGCCGGCAGGTTTCTGCTCGTCGACGGCGACGGTCAGATAGTAGTTGCCCATCACCATGTCCTGGGACGGACCCACCATGGGCGAGCCGTTGGCCGGCGAGAAGATGTTGTTCGTCGTCATCATCAGGACGTGGGTTTCCGCCTGTGCCTCGATGCTCAGCGGCAGATGGACGGCCATCTGGTCGCCATCGAAGTCGGCATTGAAGCCTTTGCACGCCAACGGGTGCAGCATAATGGCGTTGCCCTCGACCAGAACGGGCTCGAACGCCTGGATACCCATGCGGTGCAGCGTCGGGGCACGGTTCAGCAGCACCGGGTGCTGATGAATGACCTCTTCGAGGATGTCCCAGACCTGCTCGTCGCGGCGCTCGATCATGCGCTTGGCGCTTTTGATCGTGTCCGCGTACCCGTGCTGCTTGAGATTGCGGATGATGAACGGCTGGTACAGTTCCAGCGCGATCTTCTTGGGCAGGCCGCACTGGTACAGCTTCAGATCGGGTCCCACGACAATCACGGACCGCGCGGAATAATCCACGCGCTTGCCGAGCAGGTTCTCCCGGAACCGGCCCTGCTTGCCCTTGATCATGTCGGTCAGAGATTTCAGGGGCCGGTTGTTGCTGCCGAGCACCGGCCGGCGACACCGGCCGTTGTCCAACAGCGAGTCGACCGCCTGCTGGAGCATGCGCTTCTCGTTGCGGATAATGACTTCCGGCGCGTTGAGATCGATCAGCTTCTTCAGACGGTTGTTCCGGTTGATGATGCGCCGGTAGAGGTCGTTCAAATCGCTTGTCGCGAAGTTGTCCCGCTCCAGCAGAACCAGGGGTCGCAGGTCCGGCGGAATGACCGGAACCGCCTCCAGGACCATCCACTCCGGCTTGTTGTTGCTGTTCTTGACCTCGTTGATCGTCTTGAGCCGCTTGGTCAAGTCCCGGATCTTCTGCTTGCTGTTGGTCTTGGCAATCGCCTTGCGCAGGTGCGCGCCCAGCACATCCAGGTCCAGGTTCTCCAGCAGCATCTTGATGGCTTCGGCACCCATGGACGCCTTGAACGCACTGCCGTACTTGCTGACGGCGTCGCGATACTCCTCTTCACTGAGGAGCTGACCCGGTTTGAGCGGGCTGGCACCCGGGTCCGTCACGACGTAATCCTGGAAATAGATGATCTTCTCAAGGTCCGAGCTTTTCATCCCCAGAATGGTGCCGAGACGATTGGGAATCGACTTGAAGAACCAGATGTGAACGACCGGGGCGGCCAGGTTGATGTGGCCCATGCGCTTGCGGCGCACGCGGCTGTGCGTCACCTTCACCCCGCAGCGATCACAAATGATCCCCTTGAATTTCGTCCCTTTGTATTTCCCGCATGCGCACTCCCAGTCGCGCTCCGGTCCGAATATCCGCTCACAGAACAGACCGTCCTTTTCCGGCCGGTAGGTCCGGTAATTGATCGTCTCGGGCTTGCGTACCTCTCCAAAAGACCAGCTGCGAATGTCGTTCGGGCTGGCCAGAGAGATCTTGACCGAACCGTAATCATTAATTCGATCGTAGATATTTCCTAACATCGAAAGCCCCCTTATGGACTCTTATCTCGACCATGGCATCTATAGAGCCGTCCGTCCCAGACGCTTCTTCTCGAGCTGGATATTCAGGCCCAGCCCACGAATCTCGTTACACAGCACATCGAAGGACAGCGGGGTACCCGCCTCCAGCGTGTTCTGGCCTTTGACCATCGACTCATAGATCTTCGTTCGACCCTCCACGTCGTCGCTCTTGACGGTGAGCATTTCCTGAAGGGTAAAGGCGGCGCCGTAGCCCTCGAGGGCCCAGACTTCCATCTCACCGAAGCGCTGCCCGCCCGTCCGCGCTTTGCCGCCGAGCGGCTGCTGCGTGATCAGGCTGTAGGGCCCGGTCGCCCGGGCGTGGATCTTGTCGTCCACCAGATGATGGAGCTTCATCATGTAGATGTACCCGATGGTCGCCTGTTGATCGAACGGCTCACCGGTTCGCCCATCATAGAGCTGGGTCTTGAGGGTCTTGGGCACGTGGATGAACAGCTCGCCGGCCGGCGGGGCCTCGCCCCGCTCGTCCAACTCCGCCTTCCGCCGTGTCATCAATTCGTTTGCCTCTTTCGTGAGTACCTGGATATCCGCTTCGGTGGCCCCGTCAAAGACCGGCGTAACAGCGCTGAAACCCAGCACCTTCGCCACCCAGCCCAGATGCGTCTCGAGGATCTGGCCCACGTTCATACGGCTCGGCACGCCGAGCGGATTGAGCAGGATGTCCAGAGGCGTGCCGTCCTCCAGGAACGGCATGTCTTCCTCAGGCATGATCTTGGCAATCACACCCTTATTACCGTGACGACCGGCCATTTTGTCGCCGATGGACAGCGCCCGCTTGATCGCCACGTACACCTTGGCCATCTGCAGCACACCGCTGGGCAACTCGTCCCCGTGCTTCGTGCGCTCGATGCGACGCTTCTTCTCCTCTTCCGCCTCGGTAATCTTGGCCCAGAATTTGTCCACGATCTTCTGGACGTCCTCCCGGGCCGACGCCGGCTTGACCCACTTGATATCGAAGTTCTCGATCTGCTCGTAGACGACCTCGTTATCCTCGCTGGCGCCCACTTTCTGCTTCGTGGACGGGTCGATGATGTTCACTTCAAACTTCTCGTGAATGGCCGCAATCATCTGCCGGAGGATGGCACACTCCTTGGCCTTTGCCTCTACCTCATACTGCTTGACCTCCTCGGCCAGGACCTTCTTCACGTCCTCTCCGCTGGCGCCGCGCCGGGCGAACACCTCGGTTTTGATCACGACGCCTTCATAGCCGCTGGGCACCTCGAGAGAGTCGTTCTTCACATCCTCTCCCGCGCGTCCGAAGATCGCGTGGAGAAGCTTCTCTTCGGGCGTCAGCTCCACCTTGCTCTTCGGGACGACTTTCCCAACGAGGATGTCGCCGGGACAGACCCGGGTGCCTTCGCGCACCACGCCCCGGTCGTCGAGATTCCGCAGGGCCTTCTCGCTGACATTCGGGATATCCCGTGTGAACTCCTCTTTTCCGAGCCGCGTTTCGCGGACTTCCGCCGTAAATTCGTCGATGTGAATGCTCGTGAAGCTGTCATCCCGGACCAGCCTCTCACTGACGATGATCGCATCCTCGAAGTTGAAGCCATCGAAGGAGACGAAGCCGACCAGCACGTTCTTGCCGAGCGCCAGGACGCCGTCGAAGGTTCCGCCGCCATCGGCGATGACCTGTCCGGCCGCGACCTTTTGCCCGAGATCGACGATGGGCTTTTGATTCAGGCACGTCCGCTCATTCAGCCCGATAAACTTGTCCAGCTTGTATTCATCCGTATGGTTGATCACGACGTGGGTGGCATCCACTTCCGTGACGCTGCCGGGATGCTCGGCCTTCACGACCATGCTGGAGTTGCGGCCGACCACTTCTTCCATGCCCGTGCCGACCAGCGGAATCTCCGTTTTCAGGAGCGGGACCGCCTGTCGCTGCATGTTGGAGCCCATGAGCGCCCGGTTGGCGTCATCGTGCTCGAGGAACGGAATGAGGGCGGCCGAGACCCCGACAATCTGCTTGGGCGAAATGTCGATGTACTCGACTTCGTCCCGCGACGTCTGCGTCAGCTCGCCCGATTTGCGGGCCAGAACCGTTTCTTCCCGAATGGTTTCCGTCTTGGGATTGACGACACTGGGGGGTGCGAAGACCGCCCGCATCTCCTCATCGGCGCGGAGGTAAGCCACCTCCCCGGTGAGCTTGCCGTTCTTGACCTTGCGGTAAGGACTGAGCAGGAAACCGTACTCGTCAATCGTGGTGAAAATCGCCAGCGACGAGATCAGGCCGATGTTCGTGCCCTCCGGCGTCTCGATGGGACAGATGCGTCCGTAGTGGCTGATGTGAACGTCGCGGACCTCGAAGCCCGCCCGCCTTCGATTCAAGCCGCCGGGTCCCAGCGCCGACAAACGCCGCTCGTGCGTGAGCTGACTGAGCGCGTTGGTCTGGTCTACGACCTGGCTCAGCTCGCCCCGGCCGAAGAAGTAATTGATGCTGCTCGCGACGCTCTTGGAGTTGATCAAATCGGCCACCCGCGGCGGTTCTTCCGCATCTCTCTTGATGCTCATCCGCTCCTGGGCCGTGCGCCGCAGCTTGAGCAGACCTTTGCGAATCTCGTCCGCCGCCAGCTCATCGATGGTCCGGAGCCGCCGGTTGCCCAGGTGGTCGATATCGTCCACCTCGCCTTCGTTGTTGCGCAGCGCCAGCATGTACTTCATCGTATTGAGGAAGTCTTCCGGGCGAAGCGTCATCTCGTTCTCAGCGACGGACTGTCCGAACTTGCGGTTGAGTCGGAATCGACCGACCTTGCCCAGACGATACCGGTTCTGATCGAAAAACTTCTCGGCAAAGAACGCCTGGGCCTTCTCCTGGTTCGGCGGATTGCCGGGCCGCAGCCGCATGTAGAACTTCAGCAAGGCCTGCTCGTGGCTCTGGCAATCATCCTGGGCCAGCGTGTTCATGATGATCGTGTCCCGGACGTCCTCGATGATCTCGACCTTCTTGATGTCGCTTTGCTGGATCACGGCGACTTTATCGCCGATCTGAGCTGCCGCCTCGACGAGGATCTCCCCGGTCGTGGTATCCACGATCGGGCCGACCGCCCACATGTTCGAAGCCAGCTTGCTCGTGGAGACGGTCTTCGTCGGGAAGAACAGCCGGAGAATCGCGTCGGTCGTTCCGTAATCCGGATTGATGGCGCGCAGGAAGACCGTCGCGGGAATCTTGCTGGACTGGTCGATCTTGACGACGAGAATATCCTTCTGCGTCACGCCGATCTCGATCCAGCTTCCGCGCTCCGGAATGATCCGGCCGCCGTGCAAAACGCGGTCGCCTTCCTTGCTCTCAATCAGGAAGTCCACGCCGGGGCTGCGGTGCAACTGACTGACAATGACCCGGACCGCACCGTTGACGATGAACTCGCCGCCGCCGATCATCACGGGCATTTCGCCCAGATAGATCGCCTGTTCCGCCAAGTCCGAGCCGCTCTCGGAGCGCAGCCGGCAGTGAATCTTGAGAGGATAGGCATACGTCAAACGCAGTTGCCGGCACTCCATAGGCGTATAATGAGGCTTCTCCAACTCATAATAGAGGTACTCGAGGGTCATCTTCTTATCGTAGCTCTCGATGGGGAAGATTTCCCGAAACAGTGCCTCTAAGCCGGCATCAGCTCTCTTGGTGGGCGCAACGTCTTTCTGCAGAAAGCTTGCATAACTGCTTCTCTGTACGGCGACGAGATCGGGGATCTCCACCGCGTCCCGCATTTTGCCGAAATTGCGAAAAGTCCGCACAGCCATCTAATACTCCTACGGTAATGATAGTTAATCTCGCACCTTGGATCCTGCGTTTGAGCGCATACTCCCTATCTTTACTCACAAGAGGTGGTTCAGGTTCACTTTATTTCAATGGTTGCCCCGGCGGCTTCCAGTTGTTTTTTCGCCGCTTCGGCTTCGTCCTTGCTGATGCCTTCCTTGACCGGCTTCGGCACGCCATCGACGAGGTCCTTGGCCTCTTTCAATCCCAGAGCGGTCAACGCCCGGACTTCCTTGATGACCTGGATCTTCTTGTCGCCGAAGCCCGTGAGGATCACGTCGAACGTGGTCTTTTCGACCGCCGCTTCCGCCGGAGCACCGCCCGCCGCGGCCATCGGACCGGCCATCATTACCGCCCCGCCGGCTGCCGGCTCGATGCCATACACCTCTTTGAGGTAGTCAGCCAGTTCCTTGGCCTGCATCAGACTCAGTGTGACAATCTTGTCACCCAGTTCTTTGACCGGACCACTCCACGCCTTCTGTTCATCTGCCATCTGAAAGGACTCCTATACTATCGATGCCGGGCGGTAGCCGGGACTCCACTGTCTCGTTTAACCCTTGCGGGACAGCCACCCAGGCAGTTCATAGACGCTCTCGTTGATTAACTGTTGAAGAAGCAGTCCTTATGTCGGTCAGGCTGCCTGTTTCTCCGCCTTTTCGATGATGCTCTTGATACAGCCTGCCATCACGCCGGCCGGCCCAACCAGTGCGCCACCCACGCGCCTTCCGGGCGACTGGATGCAGGAAACAATTCTACCCTGTAGCTCGCCGCGGGTCGGCATCCTGGAGAGCTGCTCGGCGCCTTTGCGATCGAAAGCGGAGCCCTCCACGAAGGCTCCCCGGATCTCGATGGCCGGCAGCTTCCTGGCCCAGTCCACCATCTCCTTGGCGACATCGACGATGCTGTCCGCGCCGTAGACAACCGCGCACGGCCCGTTGAACAACTGGACCGCCGGCTCCATCTTCTGCTGGCGCAATGCCCTGGTGAACAAGGAATTCTTGACCACCACTACGTGAACGCCCTTCTTCTTGAGCTCGCCGCGCATCACGTTACTGTCAATACCCCCAACCCCCTTCGTACTGATAACCAGAAAATCGTGGATACCGTCCTCCACGATCTTTTTCTCCATCTGCGTCTGCACCAACTGCTTTACATATTTGCTCATCTTATCTCCCGTGCAACAGGGTTGCCGATTCGCTCACCAACTTACGATCTATTCTTCAGAGGCCTGGGCCTTCCGTGCGCCGGATTCGAGCGGCCGCGGTCAGACCGCCACCTGCACGCTCGGGGTCATCGTCGCCGACAAGCAGATCTTTTTAATGTAGGTCCCTTTCGCCGCGGCCGGTTTGATCCTCCTCATATGCGAGAGAAACGCCTCCGTATTCTCGACGAGCTTCTGCTTGTCGAAGCTCTGTTTGCCGACAATCGCGTGCACGTTGCCGCCGGCATCGTTGCGGAACTCGATCTTGCCGGCTTTGAACTCGGCCACCGCGGTGACCACATCATCGGTTACCGTGCCGTTCTTCGGCGAGGGCATCTTTCCCTGGGGACCGAGGATTCGACCAAGCTTGCCGACCTTGCCCATGACCTTCGGCGATGCCACCGCCACGTCGAAATCGGCCCAGCCGTCGGTAATCTTCTTCACCAGGTCCTCCACGCCGGCCTCGATCGCCCCGGCCTTCTTGGCCGCTTCCACATCCGACTCATCGCAAAACGCAATGACTTTCTTCTGCTTGCCAACCCCGTGGGGCAGGGACAGCGACCCTCGGACCAACTGGTCGGTCTGCTTGGTATCGATCCCGAGCTGTACCACGCACTCGACCGTCTGGTCGAACTTCACCGATTTGAACGATTTGATTTTGTCGATGGCCTGGTCCAGGCTCAGCGGCGTCTCGCTGACCTGCTCGGCCTCTTTCTTATATCTCTTACTCCTGGTCGCCATATCCAAATCTCATCTCATTTCCACTGGGAGGAACCCGCTCGTCAGCCTTCGACGTCTATTCCCATGCTGCGTGCGGTTCCCCGAATAATCTTCTCCGCCTGCGCCAAATCGTAGGCGTTCAGGTCTTTGAATTTCGTCTCCGCGATTTTGCGGACCTGCTCGGCCGTTACTTTTCCGACCTTCTCTTTGTTCGGGGTCCCACTGCCCTTGGCCACGGCGGCCACCTGTTTCAGCAGCACGGCCGCGGGCGGGCTCTTGACCTCGAAGGTAAAGCTCCGGTCGGTGTAGACCGTGATCACCACCGGCACGATCGTCCCGTTGAATTCCCGCGTCCGCTCGTTGAACTGCGAGACGAACTGCCCGATATTGACCCCACGCTGCCCGAGGGCCGGACCGATGGGGGGAGCCGGCGTCGCCTGTCCACCGGGAGCCTGCAACTTGATCTTGGTTGATATTTCTTTTGCCATTTTGCACCTTTATCGCACAGCTACTCTTGAACCGCCCGTGAACGAGCGTTGACCTTGCCGGGTCAGACTTTCTCGATCTGCCAATACTCGATGTCGAGGGGGGTACTGCGTCCGAAGATCGTCACAATGACGTTGACGATGCCGCGCTCCGAGTCGATCGAATCGACCACTCCCTCGAAGTTCTCGAACGCTCCTTCCCGAATCTTGATGTGATCACCCTTCTGAAACTCGACCTTGATGCTGGGGGCTTCCTCCGGCTTTTCGGCCGCCAGCAGCATTTTCGCCACATCCGTATCGCGCATCGGAGTCGGCATGCCTTCGGTGCCGATGAAGTCGCCGACGCCGGCCGTACCCTTAATCAGGAACCAGGCTTTCTCCGGAACGCGGCCGTCTTCCGTCGTCTGCATCTCCATGAAAACGTAGCCGGGGTAAAGCTTGCGTCGATGCACCGTCTGCTTGCCGCCCCGAATCCGCTTGATCTGCTCGGTGGGCACTTCGACCCGGCCAATCACGTCGCTCAGACCCTCCTGCTCGATCTTACGCTCGAGGGCCTCCTTGACCTGCATTTCCTTGTTTGCCGCAACTCTTAGAACGTACCACTGCATTGGAATAGCATCTTAAGACTCATAGTTTTCATGAAAAAAAACCCGCGCGTTCCAGGCACGCACCCACACCGTCACATCACCGTCCGCCGCATTTTCCCGCGTCTTGTCTCCGGGATTCCATCCGCCTGACCCACCTCCGCGGCCTGTATAACCCTACATGAGCAGGCGACGGAAAATCAGCGAGAAAATCAGGTCCGTGGCCCCGAGCAAGGCGCCCATCGCCACCACGACAATGATCACCACCAGAGTCGAGACGGCCACTTCTTTTCTGCTCGACCAGTTGACCTTCTTCAACTCACCCTCTGCGGCGATCAGAAAGTCCGCCACCGAGGGCTTGTTCAGCAGCCAGTACGTGACGACCGACAGTGCCACGAAAATCACCACCGGGACCATGGTTGTGATCCACAAGCTCAGGTCCGCGGCCGCCAGCATCATATAGAGCCGCCAACACCCGAACGCCACCACGACCGCTACGGAAAAACCAGTGCCGAGCCTGGTATATTTACCCTGGCCCGGCTTGTAAATCTGTGTCAACATTATCGAGGCCCTGTTCAACCTACCATTCGACGCGGCGCCGGTACGGTACCTCGCCCATAGCACGCCAGGAGGGAATTGAACCCCCAACCTTCGGTTTTGGAGACCGATGCTCTACCAAATTGAGCTACTGGCGTATGGCCGTTCCTGCCCAAAAGCCGCCATCTATTCTTATTTACGTCGGAGCTTGTGAACCGTCCGTTTGCGCTCCGTTTTGCAGTACTTTTTCAACTCCAGCTTGGGCGCACCCTCGGCCACACTGATATCCGTCCGGTAATTCCTCTGGCTGCATTCACTGCACTCCAGCCAGACATATTCTCTCTTGCTCTTCTTCTTTGCCATAAAGCCTTCCAGCCCAACGGCCCTGCCCACAGAAAGGACCGCACTGCCTTTCCATGGGCATCGGCTCCTGCACTTTCTTCCATCGCATAACCCAGGCCGCGCTGCCGCCCGGAATCAGGCAAGGATCTTGGTTACGACCCCTGCACCAACCGTACGGCCGCCTTCGCGGACGGCGAAGCGCAAACCTTCTTCCATCGCGATGGGCGAGATAATCTCAATATCCATCGTAATGTTGTCGCCCGGCATACACATCTCGGCCGTCTTGCCATCTTCGCTCATCAGCGTGAGCACGCCGCCCGTGACATCGGTCGTTCGGAAGTAGAACTGGGGCTTATACCCGGGGAAGAACGGGGTATGCCGGCCGCCCTCTTCCTTGGTCAGCACGTACACCTGAGCATGGAACTTCGTGTGCGGGGTAATACTGCCGGGGGCGGCAATCACCTGGCCACGCTCCAGGTCCTTCTTTTCCACACCTCGCAGCAGCACGCCGATGTTGTCGCCGGCCTGGCCTTCGTTCAGGGTCTTGTTGAACATCTCGACGCCGGTGACCACGGTCTTGCGGGTATCCTTGGCCAGACCGATGATCTCGACTTCCTCGCCGACGTGAATCTTGCCACGCTCGATTCTGCCCGTACCGACGGTGCCACGCCCCTTGATGCTGAACACGTCCTCAACCGGCATCAGGAACGGCAGTTCCGTCTCGCGCTTCGGAATCGGGATGTACTCGTCCATGGCCTTGAGCAATTCGATGATCGGCTTGCATTCCGGATCGTCGAGGCTCTCGGCCCTCATCGCTTTGATCGCACAGCCCCGGATGACCGGGGTATCGTCGCCCGGGAACTGGTACTTGTTCAAAAGCTCCCGGACCTCCAACTCGACCAGGTCCAGCAACTCGGGATCATCCACCAGGTCCACCTTGTTCAGGAAGACCACGACCTTCGGCACGTTCACCTGGCGGGCCAGAAGGATGTGCTCGCGGGTCTGCGGCATCGGGCCGTCGTAAGCACTGACCACGAGAATCGCACCGTCCATCTGGGCGGCACCGGTGATCATGTTCTTCACGTAGTCGGCGTGACCCGGGCAGTCAATGTGGGCGTAGTGGCGGTTCTCGGTCTCGTACTCCACGTGCGCCGTGGCAATCGTCAGGATTTTGGTCGCATCGCGACGACCCTGGGATTCGGACGCCTTGGCGATCTCGTCGTAGGACTTGAACTTCGACAGACCTTTGAGGTCCATCACTTTCGTCATGGCGGCCGTCAGGGTGGTCTTGCCATGGTCCACGTGCCCAATGGTTCCAACATTAACGTGCGGCTTAGTCCGTTCGAATACTGCTTTTGCCATCTTTAATTAAACCTCCAAATGTGCATTTCAGCAGCTCGCTGCATTTCCTTATGGTCTCCTGCAATAACTCTTACCAACCATTGATAGCCAAGATTCCGACTTCGCCTTCGCAGACCGCCGCATCTCGGCTTGCTTGCATTTAGCTGCTGCTGGGATTTGAACCCAGGACCTCGTCCTTACCAAGGACGCGCTCTACCTACTGAGCTACAGCAGCGCTCTATCGTTTCCGATCCGTTTGGCGGCCAAACTGCAATCTATGGGGACAGTGATGCCTTGCCCGCAGGTTTGAACTCAGCCCCAACGGCTTTCTCCACACCAGCGGCAAGGCTTCCCGTCTTGGTATCTCTTGGTTATAAACAGATGAATATAAAGCAGAGAGCCAGCGCGTGCAAAAGAAAAAATACAAAAAAACGAAAAAACCGCCCGCTGCACATCTTGAGCATGCCGCGGTGCAGCCGGGCCGGCCACTTCACCATGACCGTGCTTTGCCGTGGGGTCGGCCGGTCAAGGGCCTGATGCGCTAATTGCTGACCCTCTCGGCCTCGTCAACCCTTCTGGCCTTGGCGAATCGCTCCGCCCAGCGGCTCACCAACGCACGCCAAGTCTGTGCTACCTCGGGATCTTTCACCTTGACCTGCTCGAGTGCCTCCAGCAAGGGGCTCGGGTCCACACTTGCCGCACTCTCCAGGTACTCCTCGACAGCCTTGACCACAAAGCCGTCCGGGCTCAAGTCCAAGTTCTTTTCCGCCAAGCAGTTACCAACCAACTCGCAGGCCTGATCGATACTGGATGAGGCCAGATAAGCCGCCAGCAGTTGCGATTTCAGCCGCTGTTTATCCTTTTCCTTTGCGGCCGCATTCAGCAAGGCCTTCAAATACTCAGCCGCCTGCTTGTAATTGCCCCCCGCCATATAGATCTGCGCCAGACTCTCCTGGACATCCTTCAGCAAGTTTACATTACTCTCACTCTGCGCCTTTTGTTCAACTAAAGTAAGGAAGGATACTCTCTGCTCGACCGAGAGCTTGCCCGCGTTGGCCGGAACCTCGATTCGGCTTTTCCAATCGCTCAAAACCGCCAGGTTGGAGCGTCTGAAGACTTTCAGCATGGCTTGCCAGGCTGGCTCGCCCTCTGTGGCCGTGCCGAGCTTCTCGACCAGCCAATCCAAATCCTGCGGCGCCCCTACCTCTGCGGCCAAATCGATCAGCTTCATCCGAATGGGGGGACTCGAATCCGCCACCATATCTTTCCGCAACCTGCGCAGTGCACTGGGTTTATCGATATTCACGAGCCCTTCCACCGCCGTCTGCCGCACCGGGTCCGCCGTATCGACGAGCGCCTGCTCGAACAGTTCACCATACAGCTTGGCCGCCTGCACGCGGCACGTGCTCCTCGGGGCACACAATCCGGCCATCGCACCCAGCAGATATCCACGCAGGCCCTGGTCGGTCCCTTTCCCGGCCTGAACATACCGATCGGCAATCGCCTTCAGATACCGGTCCACCTCCTCCGCTTTGAGCCCGTTTTGTTCCAGAAGCTTGCCGATCACCTCCGCGCCGTTCCGTGCCCTCTCGCCATCCGCCTCACCGAGGAACCTGACGGCCCACTCTAATGTCTCCTTCCTTATTTCTTCGGGAACCCTGTGTCCCGCGGTCGGCACGGAGGCCACGTAGCACGCACTGCCGAGGGCCACGAACAGTTCCCGGCGGACCAGATCATCCTGCTCGACCTTGAGTTGTTCCAGCAATGGTTTGGCCGCATTCAATTCGACCATCTTGATGACGACCCGGGCCGTCTTGGACCGCACTTCCCGACTCGGGTCGGAAATCAGGCCCAGCAGGGTAGTCTGAACTTGTTCCGATAATTTCGGCTTGCTCGTCCCCTGTCGCAACTCGTCGAGCTTGCCCAAAGCCCACAGCCGCACGCTCGTTTCCTCGGCGCTCAAGTGCTGGGCGAGGAACGCGTTCCGGGCGGCGTCATCCTGGAGCGAATTGCACAGGCCGTCCAGCGCCTTCAGATAGCGCGTCTGCCAAGTCACCAGATCGGTCTCTATCTCGCGCATCCGCGTCTCCTGGCGAACCAGCCGCTCGCGCAGGAACATCTCCGTAGCCCGCTGCTGAAGCTCGGTAAGCGTCTGCCGGCGGAGCGCGGCATCCTGGCTGACGGAAATGCCGATGGAAGCAAGGGCGCTTCTCGCGCCATCGGCGACCTGAGGCTCCGGGCTATCCAGCAAGGTGATCAGCTTGGCAACCGCCTGCTTGTCGGGGTGCCGTTTCAGGGCGTAGATCACGTTCATCTTCGCCTTCACGGGTAACGAGGGATCGCTCGCCGCCTTCTCCAGCTCCAACTGCACCTGGCTGTACCCAAAGATCAAAGTCGCTTCCGCCGCCAGCTTCGCAATCGTGAAATCCTGTTCGGACGTGATGATCCCGATCAGCGGCTTGATGAAATCTTCCTTGTTCCGGAGAGGCCGCTGCCAGGTCCGGGTCGGATTCAGTGCCTCGCAGACCGCCGCCCGCGCGTCCGGATTATCGACCCGCTTGAGCACGTCCAGAAGAATGTCCCGCGCCGCCGGATTGTCACTGAACAGCAGGAGGGTCGCCGCATCGATGCGATTCTTGGCACTCTTGTTTTCGAGGAGGGTGGTCTTGTTGATCCGCAACTGGGTATCGGCCGGATCCAGCTCGACGGTTTCCACGGCGGGAGGGACCAGCTCCTGGGCTAAAATCACTTGCAGACACCACACCGACAAAAGCAGTATCACGATATGGAGCCGTGGAGCATTCATTCGGACTACCTTCAGACTTCGGCAAGCTCAGTCGAGCCGCGGACCCCTGCCCGTCACTTCACCTGTCATCATAATCCTGCCCATCGGCAAAAGTCAATCATCTTTTCAGTTTTAAGCGGAGAGTTTTGCATTTTGCGTTATCGGAAGTCCCCGGACTCGAGGCCCAAAACTGCCCGCGAGCGACTAGGGCCGCGGATGGTACTTCTTGTGAATGCGCCGCAGCCGTTCGTTGTCGACATGGGTGTATATTTGTGTTGTCCCGATATCGACATGGCCGAGCATCTCCTGCACGCTCCTGAGGTCCGCCCCGCCACTCAACAGGTGCGTGGCAAAGCAGTGACGCAGTGTGTGCACCGTCACGTTACGCGGCATCCCTGCACGCAAAGCGTATTTCTTGACAAGTCTCCAGACCTCAATACGTGTCAGCGGGCGTCCGGTTCGGGAGAGCAGCAGAAAGGTATGGCTCTGGGGCCTGGCCAGCTTCGGACGCAAATGCTGGAGGTAATCGACCGTCGCCGCGATGGCGATCTTCCCGACCGGGATAATGCGTTCCTTGTTGCCCTTGCCAAAACAGCGCAGGTACCCGACGTCGAAGTTCAGATCGGTGGTTTTCAGTCCGGCCAATTCGCTGGCCCGCACCCCGGTCGCATAAAGCAGTTCGAGCATGGCCTTGTCCCGGAGGTAGAAAGGCTCCTCGGGACACGGCGCCTCCAGCAGCTTGAGCACATGCTGCTTGTTGCACACGGCCGGCAGTCTCTGCCAGGTCTTCGGAGTCTCCAGCACCCCGGTGCCGTCATCTTCGATCAAACCCCGGAGCTTGGCGAAGCGCAGGAACATCCGAATCGCCACCAGGGCCCGCTTGGCCGAGTTCTCGCTCTTCGGGCTGCCGGCCAGCATGCAGAGATAGTTCTGAACCGCACGCGGCTTCATATTCGCCCATTGCGCACGGCAGATGGCAGGCCGCGACCCTTTCCGTCCTCCGTCCTCTGTCCCCTGTCCGGCGTCTTCCGCGTCCGGGCCCAGGATACCGGCATCGCGGCAGAACTCCAGAAAGGCCCTGAGGTCCCGGCCATACGCGAGGATGGTGTTGTCCGAGAGGCCCGCCTCCACAACAAGATAGTCGAGAAAATCCGTGACCGTCCAGCCCAACGGCAAGGTGCGGAGCCCTTCGATAACGGATTGCCTCTGCGTCAGGGACATCCTCCCTCCCATGCAAAACTCGAAACAGCAACTTGAGACTGTTGTCTGTATCGACGCGAAGAGAACCCCACCTTTAGCTCGTCTTGGGGAACTCGCGGCCCATCGCAGAACAAGCCAGGCCCGTTCCGAATGGATTCCTCGTTCCCCGCGGTCATCCGGCCCATTCGACAGGAATGCAGGGAGGAAGCGGCTTGAGTACCGGTTCGACTCCCCGTATAATCAACCGTTGTTTTGCGGTACGAAGGTAGACAAAGCATGCAAAGAGCCGGGATTAAGACAAGCTTCTACATGCTGCTGGCGGGCACAATGTTGGCCGCCGGCTGCAGGAGCCAGACTTCGGCGAGTTCGGTCGAGCCGAACGTCTCCTCGCCACCGACACGGATGCTCTGTGAGGATCGCGTCACCAAGGCGGCCGTGATGCAGGCGGCCCAGGATGTGTTGTCGCGGATGTACTTTCCCATCGAGAAGTTCGATGTCGAATATGGCATCGTAAGGACCCGGCCGCTGCGCGGAGCCCAGTTCTTCGAGTTCTGGCGCAGCGATAACGCGGGCTGTTTCAATACCGTGGAGGCCAACACCGAAACCGTGCGTAGAACGGTCGAGCTACGGGTCAAAACGGACAACGGAGGACCGCAGACGGAGGACCGAGGACAGAGGACCAAGAATGGAGGCGTCTGGAGCCCGCCCTCTCCAGCTTCCCATCTGTATGTCGAGTGTAACGTCTCGGTTCAACGGCTCACGCTGCCGGAGAACGCGGTTCCCAGCATCTCGCAAATGTACCGCATGCACTCGCAGAGCACGCCGACCACGCAGCGGCTGGTTGTAACGCCCCAGCAGCAACAAGCCATGACCTGGATAGAACTGGGCGCTGACTCCCAGCTCGAAGCAGAGATCCTCAAACGGGTGGAGCAAAGACTCAAGCGTTTGGATTGACGACTGACGCCTGATGATTTACTATGCGGCCCTTGTGCCCTGCGCGTTGTGCGCCGCGGGCCTTCTAATCATAAATAGTAAATTGTAAATAGTACATCCATGCGGATTCTCGTTTGTGGGGGAGCCGGATACATCGGCAGCAACATGACCGCGATGCTGGCGGCGCGGGGCCATGAGCCTGTCGTCTTCGACAACTTCAGCAAAGGACACCGGGCGGCGGTCCGGGGTATGGAAGTCGTCGAAGGCGACCTGGCCGACCACGAGCTTCTCGTGACGACCTTGCGGAGTCGCGACATCGAGGCGGTGATGCACTTCGCCGCCTATATCGAGGTTGGCGAGTCGGTCCAGGAGCCGCTGCAGTACTACCGCAACAACGTGGCGAATACGCAGAACCTGCTGTCGGCGCTGGAGGCGGCGGGCGTGCAGAAATTCGTCTTCAGCAGCTCGGCGGCGGTCTACGGCATGCCCCGGCGCGTCCCCATCACGGAAGACACAACGAAGGAGCCGATCAATCCCTACGGGCAAACGAAATTGGACGTGGAGCACATGTGTCATTACCAGTCTGCGGCCGGAAGGCTGCATTTCGCGGCCCTGCGCTACTTCAACGCCTGCGGGGCCGGGAACCACGGCGCGCTCGGCGAAGACCACCGCCCGGAGTCGCACCTGATCCCGTTGATCATCCAGGCCGCCAGGGGAAAGCGTGCGGATATCCGCATCTATGGCACAGACTACCCGACCCCCGACGGCACCTGCATCCGGGACTACATCCACATCGACGATTTGTGCCGGGCCCACCTGCTGGCGTTGAACAAATTGGACGAGCGTGCCGAGCTGGTCTATAATCTCGGTAACGGCCAGGGCTATTCCGTCCGGCAGGTGATCGAAATGGTCAAGCGGGTCTCCGGCAGGGACTTCAAAGTCGTCGAGGCAGACCGCCGGCCCGGCGATCCGCCGGTGCTGACGTCCGATGCGACCAAGGCCAGAACCGAGCTCGGCTGGCGCCCGGAAAAGCCCGGGTTGGAGGAAATGGTCACCACGGCCTGGAAATGGCATACCGAGCACCCGGACGGGTATTCGGATTGACGATTTATTATTTACTATTTGGCTTCGCATGACACATGCCAGGCTGGAGCACTGACGGCCGGTCCCCGTGCGTGGTGACTCTCAATAGTAAATCGGAAATCATAAATAGTAAATCTTGAAGGGTTTGTCCGTGGAGAAGATACGAAAGCGGGTCAAGGCCTTTCTCAGCAACCGGGGCATGTACTACGGCGACATCAGCATCCAGGACACCTGCGACATCTTTCTGAGGGAGATGGACCGGGGCCTGGCCGGCAGGAAGAGCTCGCTGGCGATGCTTCCCACGTACATCGAGACGGAGCGGGAAGTGCCCCGCAACAAGCCGGTGATTGTCATGGACGCCGGCGGCACGAACTTCCGGGCGGCGACCATCACCTTCACGCCGGCGGGCGAAGCCGTCATCGCGGATTTCAAAGTGTACCCCATGCCCGGCATCCTGACGGAAGTGAGCCGGGAGGAATTCTTCGGGACGATGGCCGGGTACGTCCGCGAGATCGCCGGCAAGAGTCCCAACGTCGGATTCTGCTTTTCGTATCCCATTGAGATGTTCCCGAGCAAGGACGGGCGGGCCCTCTACTTCTCCAAGGAGATCAAAGCCCCGACAGCCGCCGGCCACATGATCGGCGAGAACATGGGTCAGGCCCTCCGGCGTCTCGGCCTGCCGGAACGAAGGCACTTCGTGCTGCTGAACGACACGGTCGCGACCCTGCTGGCCGGCCGGGCCGACACCAGCGGCCGCAAGTTCGACACCTACATCGGCTTCATTCTCGGCACGGGGACCAATACCAGCTATGTGGAACAGAACGCCAAGATCACCAAAGCGAAAGACCTGGACCCGGCTAAAAGCCAGATTGTCAACGTCGAGTCGGGCGGATTCGGAAAGGCACCCCGCGGCCGAATCGACAAGAAGTTCGACGCCGCTTCCGTCAGTCCCGGCGTCAACACCTTCGAGAAGATGATTTCGGGGGCATACCTCGGCCCGCTATGCTTAGTGACGGCGATAGGAGCCGCCGACGCCGGACTGTTCTCCAAGACGGCCGCCGCGAAGCTCGACGGTATTCCGGTCGTGACCACCAAGGACGTCAGCAACTTCCTGAGCCGGCCGGAGGGAGGGGACAATCCGTTATCGGTCGCTCTGGCCGACGCGACCCAGGAGGACGTTGTCGCGTTGTACTACCTGGCGGACGCGCTGGTCGAGCGGGCGGCCAAGCTGACGGCGATCAACCTCTCCTCGGTGTCCCTCAAGTCGGGCAAAGGCCAGAATCCCTGCCGGCCCGTGTGCATCGTGGCCGAGGGCACCACCTTCTACCGCCTCAAATCCCTCCGCCGGAAAACCGAGTACTACCTCAAGCAGTTCCTGGTGGAAAAGAAGCGCGTCTACTACGAGATCGTAACGATCGAGAACGCCACCCTGATCGGCGCCGCCATCGCCGGCCTGACCAATTAGAAATCACGCGGTCGGGCAATCAACATGAGGCGACCGGGTGGCCCCGGGCGGCCAGCTCGTAGGTGTCCTTGGCGATGCCGACTTGCTCGTTTGTGGGAATGACGAAGACCCTCACGGGGCTGTTCTGGGCACTGATCTGGGCCTCGTCGCCAATCGCTTTCTCGTTCGCCGTCGGGTCGAGGCGGACGCCGAGTTGACTCATGCCGCGGCAAATCTGTTGGCGCAGGCAGGCGGCGTTTTCGCCTATGCCGCCGGTAAAGGCGATGGCGTCGAGCGGCTCGAGCACGGCGGCGTACGCGCCGATGTATTTGCGAATTCGATAACAAAAAACGTCGATGGCCAAGGTTGCCCGCTCGTTACCTTCCTGGGCCAGTTGCAGCAGATTGCGGATGTCGTTCGACAAGCCCGAGATTCCCAGCAGGCCGCTTTGTTTGTTGCAGAGGGTATTCAACGACTGTGCGTCATAGCCCTTGTCGGTGAGATAAAAGAGGATGGCCGGGTCCAGGTCGCCGCAACGGGTCCCCATCGGCACACCCTCCAGCGGTGTGAAGCCCATCGACGTGTCGATGGAGTGGCCGTCCTTGACCGCCGTGATGGAACAGCCGTTGCCCAGGTGACACGTGATGGCGTTGACCTCGTATTTGCCCCGGCCCATCAGCGCCGCTACCCGGCGGGCAACGTATCGGTGCGAGATCCCGTGGAACCCGTAGCGCCGGATGCCATATTTCTCGTACAGCCCGTAGGGCAGGCCGTAAATGTACGCCACTTTGGGAATCGTGGTGTGAAACGCCGTGTCGAAGCACGCCACTTGCGTGAGCGCGGGCAACTTGTGCTGGACCGCGCGGATGCCGGCCAGGTTGGGCGGATTGTGAAGAGGAGCGAGATCCGCATACTTCTCAATCGAGGCGATCACCTTCTCGTCGATGACCACAGAGCCGGTGAATTCCTCGCCGCCATGAACCACCCGATGCCCGACCGCGCCGATCTCGGAAAGGTCTTCGAGAACTCCGACATCTTCCCGGACGAGCGCGTCGAACAGAAGATTGACGGCGGCATTGAC
>Ga0315279_10001732_pt1 | contig 35460 bp, 26 predicted proteins | sample YL17G06_20_MG_FD_203694 | JGI IMG/M metagenome (GOLD analysis project Ga0315279, IMG submission 203694) | Sediment microbial communities from Yellowstone Lake, YNP, Wyoming, USA - YL17G06_20 | ecosystem: Environmental > Aquatic > Freshwater > Lake > Sediment | place: USA: Wyoming | collected...
GTTGAAATATCTTTTCGAACAAGGATTACTCTCCATCTCGCATTGAAATACGGCGCTTTTGCGCAAGCCAGTCCTGCTTGCTTTGCTCAGTCCTTCCGTCATGCTCGCTGGTACGATGCCGTTAAAAATGAAATCAGCAGATCCAAAGAAACTTTTATCGACCATTACCGGAACAAGTACCTTCATTCCCCGGATTTTCCTATCTGGATACTGATAGAGGGTTGTTCTTTTGGCTCGCTTTCGCTCATGTATGCAGGAATGAAAAATGAAGACAAAGATGCGATCGCCGAAGAATTTACAATTCATCGATCGGTATTAAAAACTTGGCTGCATACAATGGTTTATATCCGCAATACCTGCGCGCACCATGCACGATTATGGAATAGAGAAATAGCTATCAAGCCCGAATTCCCCGATTCAAATCCGGCGTTTTCAGAATTGAGAATGATCCGCAGGCATAAAATATTCAGCGCACTTTCGGTCATTCATTTTTGTTTGCGTATTATTACCGCTAAACATTCTTTGCGCACCGATCTGGTCGACGTTTTTAACGAATTTTCCTTTACTCGGCTTCATGCTGCCGGATTCCCGCCGTATTGGGATTCTTTATCTTTGTGGAAGGACAGGTCATGACCTCCAACGCCTCCACCATCGTCTCCAAAGTCTGGAATTTCTGCCACACCCTCCGCGATGACGGCGTGGGGTATGGCGATTACCTTGAGCAGCTCACGTTTCTGCTTTTCCTCAAGATGGCGGATGAGTATTCCAGGCCGCCCTATTCCCGGGACACGCATATTCCCAGGAAGTACAACTGGCCGGGCCTTGTAGAAAAGACCGGCGCGGAACTCGAAGCGCATTATATCGAGGTGCTCCAGAAGCTTGGTGAAGAAAAAGGCATGCTTGGCCAGATATTCTTCAAGGCGCAAAACAAGATCCAGGACCCGGCGAAGCTCTATAAACTCATTCAGATGATCAACGAAGAGTCCTGGGTGATGCTCGGAACGGACGTTAAGGGTGATATTTACGAAGGTTTGCTTGAGAAAAACGCGGAAGATACCAAGAGCGGGGCGGGCCAGTATTTCACGCCGCGCGCGCTCATCGCCGCGATGGTTGAGTGCATGCGGCCGGAACCCAACAAGACCATGGCTGACCCGGCATGCGGCACGGGCGGGTTCTTCCTGGCGTATTATGATTATCTTGTCAAGACCTGCAAACTCGACAAAGCCCAGAAGGAATTTCTGAAGTATCAGACATTCACGGGATGGGAAATCGTCGCCAATACCGCGCGCTTGTGCCTTATGAATCTTTTTCTTCATAATATCGGCGACATGAACAGCATGCCTCCCATCACGCGGAATGACAGCCTGATTGCGGACCCGGGAAAGCGTTTTGATTACCTACTGACAAATCCGCCGTTCGGGAAGAAAAGCAGCACCACTATTACCAATGAAGAAGGTGAACAAAAGAGAGAAGCATTATCCTACAACAGACAGGATTTCTGGGCCACGACAAGCAATAAGCAATTGAATTTCGTCCAGCACATACGCTCGGTCCTCAAGATCGACGGCCGAGCGGCGGTCGTGGTGCCCGACAATGTCCTTTTCGAAGGCGGAGCGGGGGAGATCATCCGCAAAAGATTATTGACAAGCTGTGATGTGCACACGCTGCTTCGGCTCCCGACCGGCATTTTCTATGCGCAAGGGGTCAAAGCCAACGTCATTTTCTTCGACAATAAGCCGGCCAGCAAAGAACCATGGACAAAAGATCTCTGGATTTATGACCTGCGCACGAATATTCATTTCACGCTCAAGACGAATCGAATGAGCAGCGAATCATTGACCGATTTCGCTAAATGCTACAATCCGGAAAACCGCCATAAGCGCAAAGAGACGGAGCGATTCAAGAAATTCGCCTATTCAGAATTAATCGCGCGGGACAAAACGAATCTCGATATCTTCTGGCTCAAGGATGACAGCCTTGGGGATATGGAGAACCTGCCGGATCCGGACGTGCTTGCCTTGGAGATCGTGGAGAACCTTGAGGCGGGGTTAGAGAGCTTTAAGGAAATTGTGGAAAACCTGAATGGGAAAGATTAGCGCTTTCGATCATTGCTTGGCCTGCATCCGGAGCAAGCTTCCGGACCGGACTATGCATTCGTCCGCTCGATGATCTTCGACGCCGTGTACCCGTTATACATCACATTCCACACGCCGCCCCCCGGACGGCCCCAGTGGCCCACCTGGAAGAGGTTCCGCAGGTGGGTGGTGATGGGGATTTTGGCTTCGCCGTAAATTTCTTTGGTGTTTTCGAAGCCGTACAACGCGCCGTTGGTATTGCCGGTATAGCGCGCGAAGGTGGCGGGCGAGCCGATTTCCATTACGGCAATTGCATTGCGCAGGCCTGGAATGCGTTTCTCCGCGGCGGCGACCATACTTTCCGCCAGCGGGACCTTGTCCCGCTTCCAATCCGGCGATCCGTCGATCTTTGCAAACCGCATGAGCGTGAGAGTGGGCTTCCCCGTCGGACCTTCGCCGGCCAGATAGATCAGATGGTCCTGTGCGTCAAGCCGGTTTTCCTGGATGTTCTGGAATATTGCGGTATGATCATCAGCGGAATAATCGAAATTGATTGCCGCATCAAGCGCGTGGCCGATGTCCGCGGAAAGCCCCAGATACACGCCGATGCAGGAGAGCGATGGTTGGAGCGAAGCAAGGCGCCTCAGCCAGAGCTTGTTGCGCGCAGGCTCGGGTATCAGGATCCGGTGCAGCGCATAGGGGCTGATGTTCGAAACGAAGGTGCGCGCCGCGATCTCTTCCCCGTCCGCAAGCCGCACAGCCCGAACAGCCCCGTTTTCCACTATCAGGCCGTCTACGCGGGCGCGGGTGCGCACGGACCCGGCGTTGCGGGTAATGGCCCGGGCCAGGGCGGCCGCCAGCGTTCCGAAGCCGCCCTTGATATGGTGCGAACCCTCGCGGTAGTGTACCGCGAACATCATGGTATAAAAAAGCATGGGCGCGAATTCCGGAGAGGAGCCGCCATAGGGCCACATGGCATGAAAAACGCCGCGCAGCCGGGGGTCGGCGATGAAAGAACCGATATAGTCGGCATAGGAACGGCCCGCCCACGCGGCAACGCATTCCCGGCTTTCTTCTTTGTATACCCGTTCGAAATCGAACGCCGGGCGCACGATCGCCTCGTAGATGCGCTCCATGTCCGCGAGCAGGCGGCCGATGCCGTCCTTTTCATAAGGGAATGCATCCGTGAGTGCAACGGGGATTTCGGCCGCTGTCTGGGGTATCCGGAAGCCGCATGAGGGTGTGCGATACGCATACATCGCTTCATGCGGCACGATGTCCACCATGCTCCCGACATCAAGCAGGCGCAGAAGGTGGGCAATCAGACCGTGCGGCGCCAAAGAGACGGAATGGATGCCCGATTCAAAGGCAAAATCCTTGCGTTTGAAGCCGTGGGCATAGCCGCCGATTTTCGAGTGCTGCTCGAGGACCAGCACGTGCATGCCCGCGCGGGCGCAGAATGCGCCGCACGTCAACCCGCCGATACCGGAACCGATCACGACTGTGTCATAGCCCGTTGACATAGTGTATTATCGCGGGGAGAATGGTTTGCCGTCTTCATGGCAGATCAGTTGCGCCACGTCACGAGAGACGCGGATGACCGCCGGCAGTCCGCCGCCGGGCCACAACCACTGGCCGGCCATATAGAAGCGGCCAAGGCCGGGCACGGTTTTATGCAGCAGCGCCCCCGCGGCCTGCGGAGTGGGCGCAAAACCCTGATACGATGCCTGCCACGCATTGGTGTATCGAATATAGGTCGCCGGCGTGGCCACATCGCACGCGTCAATTCTGCCCGCCACGTCGCCGAACCGTCTTTCGAGCGTTGCGATCACCGCCTGCGCCGCCCGTTCTTTGCAGGTGCGGTAGGCGGCTGGGTCGCGGTCGCGCAGCGCCGTCCAGTACTCGTGGTCGTCCAGACGCAGATGGGCCACCACGGCCGTTTTGCCGGGCGGCGCGAACGAGGGATCGAACGAGCAGATACGCACGATCATGTCGCGCACGACGCTTGTGCCGAACGTCAACGGTTTGATGAGATCGAGCAGGTATTTATGCGCCGGTTCGTCGAAACGCCGGTTGACGCCCAGCGACACCTGGATGATGGCGGGAAAAACGCGCCATGTCTCAAACCGTCGGGCGATGTCCCGGCCCACGGCGCGCCCATGAAGCATGCGAAAGAACGTATCGTGGCCGTCGGCCGCGGAGATCACGCGGTCCGCGGTGATGCGCGATCCGTCGGCGCAGACCGCGGCGCATGCCCGGTCTGCATCGAATTCTATGCGGTCCACCTTTGCGCCGAATACGATCTCGCCGCCGGCATTGCGATAGCGCTGCTCCAGCATGTCAACGATCCGTTTGGATCCGCCCAGCGGCGTGCCGTCGGACCCGGCATGCATCCATCCCAGGGACATAAGCAGGCCAAAGAGGGAGAAAAAGTCGTGGTGGGGGAAGATGTTGGCCACCGCATGACGCAGCGTTTCGTTTTTAAAACGTCCCGCGAACGCCGCGATGGTCACCGGCCGCCATCGGGCCCGGAAGAGCAGAAGCCGCGCGTTCTCCGCGAGAAAACGCAGTTTGTCGCCTGCGGTCATGACATCGAGCGCGGTGCGATAGGGGACCTTCAGCCGCGACGCCTCCTTTATCGCATCGGTAAATTCCCGGATGGCGTGCGCGTCGCCGGGGCTGATGCGCAGCATCTCATCCCGCAAGCGGTCGGCGTTTTTATGGATATCCACGTATGCGCCCGTATGTTCGATACGCAGGAATATATCGCCGTACACGAATTGCAGAGCGGAAAAATCGATGAGTTCGGCAAGAAGGCCGTGCAGGTTGCTGGCCGGGGACGATCCGGGCAGCCAGTTGGTGGCGCCGTCGAAGACAAAACCGGCGCGCTTCCAGCTCACGCACACGCCGCCGCAGCAGGCCCCCATTTCCAGAATGCGGGTGCGGTAGCCGTTCGCCTGCAGGTAGCATCCCGCCGAAAGACCGGCCACGCCCGCGCCGATAATGACAATCGGCTGCGCGCTCATGCGCTGCCTTTTCCGCCGGCTTCCCGGCCGAGTTCAAACGATCGCAGCGTCTTTGTGGGCGTCTTGCCGCGGTAAAATTCCCGCCACAGGGAGAAGAACGATTCCTGTAGTTGCTGTTCGGTAAAGTTCCGGGGCTTGAAGACCACGCTAGCGTGGTTCCAGCGCGAATAATCGCGGTGCAGGATGCGGCCTTCGCGTTCGTATTGTTCGCCGATGGGGGTTCCCGGAAAGGGCGTGACGATATAGAATTCGGCAAGGTCGATGCCGGCTTCCCGGCAAAAGCGGAGAATGCGGTCCACGGCCGCGGGCCCCTGATCGTCGAAGCCGATGCCGATGGAGGCGAAGAAATGGATGCCCGCGTCCTCGATCATGCGCACAAGGTCAATCGCCTGCCGCCATTCGTCGGCCGAGCAGTCGTCCGCGAAGAGTTTGCGCGACACGCGGTCGAAGCCGAACACCGTGTACATCGACGAGGTCTTCCCCAGCTTGAGTTTGCGGTAGAACTCCGGATCGCTCACCATCATCATGGTGGAGGCCAGAAAAATGCTGACGTCAAGGTCGCGGGTGCGCTCCATGATGGACAGAAGGTAATTCATGTTCTTCTTGCCGGGCAGCATGACCGTGTCTTCGATCACGTAAAACTCGCGGTAGGGCATGGTGACGATATCATTGATGACCGCGTTTACGGGTCGGAAACGGAAGAGCGTGTCTTCCTTGCAGGGCACCGGGCACCCGCCGCATTTGACCGGGCACCCGCGCATGGTGAGCACCAGATGGGCGTTCCAGGTGTATGCTTTGCCGCTGAAAATTTCCCGCCGCGGGATGGGGAAATCGGCGAGATCGTATGGCGTTGTCGCCTGATAGCGGCGTTTCAGGCGGCCGTTGCGGACATCGTCGATGATGGCCGGCCACACGGGTTCGCCTTCGCCGATGCAGACGCTGTCGGCGTGCGTCAGCGCTTCGTCTGGCCGCATGGTGGGGTGGATGCCGCCCAGAATGGTTTTCGTGCCGTGCCGCCGGTATTCGTCGGCGATTTCATATGCGCGCCGCGCCTGGGGCGTGAAACCGCTGATCACCGCCAGGTCGATTTTTTCGTCGTAATCAAGGGGCTGGCCGATATTATCGTCGGTCAAGTTGGCTTCGATGTCGTCCGGCGTAAGCGCCGCCAGGATGGGCAGCGCCAGAGACGGCGGCATGGAGTAGTCGCCCACCAGGTGATCGCGCAGCGATGCGCGGATATCGGGATAATCCTCCAGGAACTTCTTGAACCGGGGATAGACAAACCGGAATTTCATGCTCCTGCTTTCTTGCGCGGCGCCACAGGCGCGGCATACCAGGGGACCTCTTCATGCAAAAAATACCACTGTTCCGGGTGCGCCCGCACGGTGTCGCGGATCCGATCATATGCCGCGTCAACGAGCCCGTCGGGCGGATCGGCCGCAAGCTCGGACAATTCCAGCCGATAGCGGTCGGTGTTGCGGACCATGGCCGGGGCGAATACGCGGACCGGCGCCGGCGTGAATTTAAGCAATCGATCAATACCTGCGCCGCCCCATACTTCGCGGTTGAAGAGTTTTGTTTTCCGGCTGTATTCTGTTTTTTCGTCAATCATGGTGATCAGAAATTCGTTGCGCCGCAGCACCGCCGACATTTCGAGGGCCGCTGCGGTCCCCGGTTTGCCGATCTCGATGAAGGCGATCGATCCGAACAGCCCGCTTATGGCCATGTCGCGGGCGCGTTGGTGCGCCAGCCCGGAAAAATGCGCGGCGCGAAAACGCAAAACCGGCGTGATTGGCAGATGGTGCATGGCAAGGACCGGCGCGATCAACTCGATGGCGCCAAAGTGGAAGCCGGCCAGCAGCGCGGGTTGCCTGCGGTCCGCGCATTCCCTGAGCTGCGCGATCGCATCTGCGCAATCCGTATGGCGCGACAGAAATTCATGATACTCCCGGGGCGTGCCGCACAGCGGCAGCAGCTTGTCAAAATAGTGGAGCGCGACCTGGTCGCTTGCATCGCGGATAAACGCCGGATCGTGGGGAAGGCCGAATGCGGCATAGTTGCGCGCAAGCGCCGCCGTATCATCCGCGTGACCGGCGAACCACTCACGCGCTTTTGTCAATATCAACGCGCGCAGATCATCCGGCTGCATGCCCGGCGCCGCCGTCAGGATTTCCGGCGATTGAAGGAATTCGGATATGCCCATGGTACCGGTATCCGGCATGAAACGAAAGAGGACAGGCGAAATGTTTGTGATCCGCCTGTCCCTGCAGTCTGCGGCTGTCCGCCAGAACGCTATGCTTTGAGCGCCAGATACTTCCGGACCGTTTCCGCGCATTTGGTGATCGTGGTGATATTGGGAAATTCCGATTCCGGGATCTGCACGCCGAATTTCTTTTCCATGGTCGCCAGGACTTCCAGCAACGCCATGGAATCGAGCCCCATGTCCTTGATAAAATGGGCGTCGTCGGTGATTTTCGCCTCATCGACGCCGGCGTCTTCGCCGATTTCAACGATCAGGTCGCGGATCGTGCTTGTGATCTGTGCGCTCTCCATGCAGGGTCTCCTCGAATGGATCTAAGGTTTGGTATACTATCGCTTCTTGATAATCAGGGCGCCGCACTGGCCGTCGCACGAAAACGCGTTGACCAGCGCATAGGTTGATGTCCGGCTTTCCAAGGTGTCCCGTACCAGCGCTATGCCGCTCATGGCCCGATAGTCGGCGCCGATGCCGCTGATGCGGTTGTGTTGCATGTCCGCAAGCGCGCACGCCAGCGAGAGCGCCGTGGATGCGCCGTAGCATTCGCCGATTTTGCGCTTGTACGCGGTCACCGGCAGGCCCGGACATATCTCGGCCAGCACCGATGCTTCCGCTTCGTCAATTTTCGGGTTTCCGTCGGCGCTGGCCGCGACAAACCCGATCTGCGACGGCCGGATGCCCGCCTGTTTGCACGCGTCGTCGATCACGAAGCGCACGACGTCGCGGCTGAGGTTGCCGTTCTGCTTGACAGGACCGGGATCGAACGCGCTGGCGATGCCCGCGATTTCGGCAAGCACGGTCGCGCCGCGCTCTTTGGCGGCATTCCCGGTTTCGAGGAGGAACAGCGCGCACCCTTCGCCGGCGCAGGTGCCGTCGGCATCGATGCCCATCGGCATCATGGTCCCCGATCGGGACAGTGCGCCGCTGCGCTGAAGTCCCAGGAGCCCATAGTAGCTGATCTCTTCCAGTCCGCCCGCGATGACGGCATTCAGGTAGCCGCAGCGCAGGTGATCGCACGCGTAGAGCAGCGCATCGAGCGATGCATTAAAGCCCGTTGAAATCGTGGCGCTTAGATCGCGCAATACATACCGGATATTGGCGTTGCTGGTGGGCGCGTTGATGACCGTATTGGCAAAGGCCTGCGGGTTGACGTTATTGACGCCGTTGACGATGGAATCGGAAAGAAAATCGCCGATGCTCTGCACGCTGCCGAAAGCCGTGCCCACGCACAACCCCGGACGTTGCGGTTCGGGAATCGCCGTGAGCATGGGGCCGAACCCGGATTCCACGCAGCACAGCAGAAGCTTGGTGGCCCAGTCTTTGGTGCGCAGGCCGGCCTTGCCGAGTACCGCGGCGGGATCAAGGCCGGCAACGGCATAGCAAGGGATATCGACGTCAAATGAATGAAACTCGAAGGTCTTTTTCGAATCGATGCGCGAAAAGGCAGGCAGGTTCCCTGACAGCTCCTCAAAGCTGTTCCCTGCCGCGCATATCGCGCTTGCGCCGGTGATGACTATATGCCGGTCACTCATGATTGCTCTATTGCTGCAAACGCCCGAGAACCAGTGACGACGCATTGCCGCCAAAGGCGTAGGCGTTGGAAACGGCGATATTGACTTTCCGGTCACGCGCCTGATTGGGAACGTAATCCAGGTCGCATTCGGGATCGCGGTCCTGGTAGTGCGCCGTGGGAAGGACCATGTTGTTTTTGATCATCAAAGCGCATGCGGCCGCCTCGATGGCCGAGGCCGCGCCCATGGTATGGCCGATCATCGATTTGATCGACGATATGGGAGTTTGATAGGCGTGCTCTCCCAACACGGTTTTTGCGATGAGCGTTTCGCCACGGTCGTTTTCGATTGTGCCGGTGCCGTGCGCGCTGATGTAGTCGACCTTGTCGGGTGCGACTTTGGCGTGCGCAAGGGCGCGCCTGAACGCAAGGATCCCGCCGCTGCCGGCCGGATCGGGGATGGTCATTTTATGCGCATCGCAGCCCAGGCCGCAGCCCAGGATTTCGCAGTAGATCTCGGCGCCGCGTGAGCGCGCGCGCTCAAGTTCTTCGACGATCAGGACCGCCGCGCCTTCGCCCACGGCCATTCCGTCGCGGTTCTTATCAAAAGGCCGGCACACGCCGCGCGTTGTCGCCAGAAGCCGGTTGAAACCTGTAAAGGCGATTTTCGAAAGCGGATCGCTGCCGCCGGCAAAAACCACATCCAGTCGACCCATGCGCACCAGGTCGGCGGCATAACCGATGGCATAATTTCCCGCGGCGCAGGCCGTGGGAATCATCACCACCTGGCCCTTGGCGCCAACCTCGCGCGCGACATTTTCCGGAATCACATTGCAGGGATACTGGGACGGCAGTTCCCGGGGGATCGCGGCGGCGTCGGATGATGCGTATTTGAGGGCAATGCCATGTTCGAGCACCTGCGGCTCGCCCATGGTGGTGCCCATGCAGACGCCCATGCGCCAGGGGTTTTGGGCTTTGCAATTGATTCCCGCGTCGTCAATCGCCATCCTGGTGCAGGCAACGGCGAACTGGCTTGAGCGGTCCATGCGGCTGATTTTTTCCGGCGCCAGATACTCCGATGCCTTGAAATTCTTGACCTCGCCGCCGGTTTTGGTTTTAAAATCAGCGGTATCAAAAGACTCTATGGGCAACACGCCATTCGTGGCCTTGACGGCGGCCTGCCAGAAATATTTGATACCGATACCTATCGGCGTGATGAGTCCGATACCGGTGATAACCGCGTGTCGCATCATGGTAATGAAAGGACTTTCTGCACCATTTTTCACAAAAATGCGTTTAGAGATAAAGATTGAAAATAGTAAATAGAGGCACTTAATTCAATAAGGGCCTGCCCGAAAATCGCGCCAATGGAATTATGCGCACGACGGAGAGTCGGCATTTTCGCGTATGACCGAAAACATCAACTCCCCTTTGGCCATGGTCCTGTCCGCCACACATGCTACGCCCGAAACCAGCGCCGCGTCCCCGAATTTCTTTTCCAATATGACGCGGGTGATCACCTGGTCGCCGGGATAGACCGGCGCAGTGAACGACATTTTATTGACCTTGCCGAGTACATACACCACATTGTCTTCGAGCTTGCCGGCGGACCTGGCCAGCAGAAAACAGGCCGATTGCGCCATGTTCTCGATCAGATATACTCCGGGAAATATGGGCTTTTTAGGAAAGTGCCCGGCAAAGTGCGCCTCATTGATCGTAACGTTCTTGAGCGTCGTCACCGATTGATTTTCGGTAAAATCAAGCACGCGATCGATGAGGAGAAACGGATACCGGTGCGGCACGAATCGCATGATCTCTTCGATGGAAAACATACTGGTCTCCGTCATGGGGTTGGCCGGCATCAGACGGCTGAGCCGTCTCCCGCCGCGCGCTTATTCATTCCCCGCGATAGTCCCGAACCAACGGAAAATTCATTTTCCCGAAAGCGAATCCTTCGATGCCGCCTTTTTGCGTGCCGAAGGCTTCGCCGGCTGCGCAGCAGCATGCGCCGTTGCCTTGGGTTCCGCGGCTTTCGGCGCGGCCCCGGCGCCCTTAGCGCATCGCTTCATCACCACGGTTGAGTTCGGGTTCTCGGCAGTATCCTGGTCGGCGATAAAGTAAATCTGCCGGGCGAGGATCGAAGAGTCCTTTTGCCATTTGTATTGATAGCACATCCGGATAACGATGTCTTCGCTGGTGATGGTAGCCGTAAGCAGAGAATCGGTAAGTGAATAGGCGCCTTTTCCGTTCACTCCATCTTCTTCGGTGCTGGTGACCAGGACTGAATCTTTTCCTTGAAATGTGATGGACAGCCCTTGATCCTGGATGCACCAGGCGCCGGTCATGATCTTCTGCGCCGATACGGGGAACAGGACCGCGGCGATGATCAGGAGCAGTATCGGGCGAATGGGTTTGATCATGGGATTTTCCTGCTTTGCTCCGCGGGGCGCGTCAATGATACGCCCCTGCGGACCGTAATTGGAATGAGCTCCCGCTATTTCATGTCATTAAAATACATACGGCTCCGCGCGGGCGGCGTATGCGGCCGGAGGCGGAGGAATGAATCATCCGGAATATTGTATTTTTCGGCTTCCGTGCTTTTAAAATCCGAAATCACCTATGACCACAACGCTCCTTGTCCTCCTGATTGCTTCCTCGCCGGTGCTGCTGCTGGCGCTTTTCTTTCTATTCCCGATTTTCCGGCCGATCAAGACCGAGAGCGATCTCTCCACTCCCGGCTTTCCATGGTGGAAATTCTATTATATAAAGAAATTTCTCAGGCCTGTCCGGCGCTCAGCAGGCGGCAAGGCTGATGAGATTGAATTCCGGGAAATGCCCTTTGAATTCGATAAAAAGCCGCTTGCTGATACGCGGCATGCGGTAATCCATGCCGTGGGTGATCTGATGTGCCGGCCCGATCTTCGCGGTGCGCATGAGCCGCTCTGGCAGGACATCGGCAAAGAGCTCTTTTCCGCGGACCTGTGTATCGGCAACCTTGAATTCGCCGTCAATCCCAACTGGCTCATACACCGGTTGTATCGCTATTCCGTGATGCCGGAAAAGGCCGAACCGTTTCTGGGCGACCCCCGGTTCGGTCATTTTCATATTCTCACGCTGGGCAACAATCATATCAATGATTCATTGTCCCAGGGGATCATCGCAACGTGCGATTATCTCGACACGAAGGCCGTTCTCCATGTGGGCGCCGGGCGCACCATTCAGGAGCAGGATGAATTTCCCATTGTGGAAGTCGGCGGCATCAAGGTCGCGGTGCTCTCCTATACCTTTTCCACCAACGGCATCCCGCGTGAAAAGACGTTTCTGCATGGCGTCAATCTGGTCCGGTTCAACGCGCTTGACGATGAAGACTATTATCCGGCGCTCATTCACCGGCATATCGGGCTGGCAAAACAGCGCCGCGCCGAATATATCGTCGCCTGTCTTCACTGGGGCGTGGAGTTCGAACAGTATCCGCCGCTGCGCATCAGAGAGCGCGGCCGGGCGCTGCTGGACGCGGGCATCGATTGCATCATCGGCCACCATCCGCATATTCTCAACCCGGTGGAGCATTATAAAACCAGAGACGGCCGCGACGGTCTTATTTTCTACTCCCTGGGCAACGTGACCACCTACGCGCTCATCGGGTACACGAAAAAAATCGGCGAGATCGCCGGCATTACGCTGGAATCGGGCGCCGACGCCTCCGGCAGGCGCGTGGTGCGGCCGTCCAAGGTCTCGCTTTTACCGTTTGTCTATTTCCGGGACGCCGTTCGCGGCCGCGGCGTCGAGCACCGGCTGCTGCCGCTTTTCGCGGGAGCGCAGGCGGTACGCGACAGGACCGCGGCGGAACAGTACCCGCGCCGCGCGCGCGGCCTGCTGAAGCGCTCGGAAAAGCATTACCGAAGATACTGGCGCCAGCGCGGCATCGAATACCGGTAGCGCGCGCCCGCCGAAGGAATACCGAATGTCAACACACTCGCTGGGACTGTGCCTGGGCGCCTCCACCATCAAGGCCGTGGAACTGATCGACGATAACGGCGTGCGCCGCGTGGGCAAGGTCGTCGTGCGCATCCATGAGAGCAATCCGCGCCGCATCCTTGCCGGGCTGATCGCGGAGCTGTCGGTCGACCGATATGATCACGTCATGATCACCGGCCGCAAGTTCCGGGATATCGTGAACGGCGCGTCCATCACCGAACCCGAGGCCGTGGAGCACGCGATACGGTTTACCCAAAGTCAATCTCCCGTCGATTGCACCGCGCTGGCCAGCCTGGGCGCGGAAAGCTTCATCGTCTATCTGCTCAACGGGGACGGCGCCATCGCCACGGTGGAAACGGGCAACAAATGCGCATCGGGTACCGGCGAATTTTTCCTGCAGCAGATCGGCCGCATGGACATCGGCGTGGAAAAGGCCGTGGCCCTGGCCCGGGATTCGGAGATGTACCGCGTTTCGGGCCGGTGCTCGGTGTTTTGCAAAAGCGACTGCACGCACGCGCTTAACAAGGGCATACCCATCGGCCGCGTGGCCGCGGGTCTTTCGCGGATGATGGCCGATAAGGTGATGGAACTGTTGGAAAAAGTGCATGACAAACGGATCATGGCCGTCGGCGGGGTCACGCGCAATTCCGTAGTGATGAATTTTCTGCGCGCATCCGTGGACCGGCTTATCATTCCCGACCACGCCGATGTGTTTGAGGCCCTGGGCGCCGCCTGCTGCGCAATGGATTCAAAGGCCGGGCACTCGATCGACGCGTCGAACCTTTTCAAAAAGGAAAAACACACCTTTACCTGGCTTTCGCCCATCAGCAGGGGAGCGTCGCTGGTGGAGTTCAAGGAGATGGCGCACGGCAAAGCCGCGGCCGGGGATGAGTGCATTCTGGGGCTGGATGTGGGCTCCACGACTACCAAGGCGGTTCTGCTGCGCATCGCCGACGAGGCCGTGCTGGCGTCGGTCTATCTGCGGACCAATGGCAATCCGGTCAAGGCTTCGCGTGAATGCTATGCCGCGATCAACGGTCAACTGCCTGCGCCGGTCGAGGTGGTGGGGCTGGCAACCACGGGTTCGGGCCGGCATATCGCCGGCCTGCATGCGCAGACCGACGCGATCATCAACGAAATCATCGCCCATGCCACGGGCGCGGCGCATTACGATGCCGGGGTCGACACGATTTTTGAGATCGGCGGCCAGGACGCCAAATATACCTACTTGACAAATGCAGTTCCCTCGGATTATGCCATGAACGAGGCCTGTTCCGCGGGCACCGGCTCGTTTCTGGAGGAATCGGCAAAAGAGAGCCTGGGCATCGGTGTTGCCGAGATCGCCGATATCGCGCTTTCGGGCGCGCGGCCGCCCAATTTCAACGACCAGTGCGCCGCCTTCATCAGTTCGGACATTAAAACCGCGGGCCACGAAGGCGTGGAGCGCAACGACATCGTGGCAGGGCTGGTTTATTCCATCTGCATGAATTATGTCAACCGCGTCAAGGGGCAGCGCCCCGTGGGCGCGAAGATCTTCATGCAGGGCGGCGTGTGCTATAACCGGGCCGTTCCCATGGCCATGGCGGCCCTTATCGAACGGCCGATCGTGGTGCCGCCCGACCCGGGGCTCATCGGCGCGTTCGGCGTTGCGCTGGAACTCAAGCACCGCATCGAAAGCGGGCTTTTCGCGCGCGGTTCGTTTGACCTTGCCGGCCTTGCCGCGCGCGAAATCGAATACGGGAAAAGCTTCGTATGCCCCGGCGGAACGGAAAAATGCGACCTCGGCTGCGAAGTTAATATGCTTATTGTCAATGGAACAAAATTCCCCTTCGGCGGCGCGTGCAACAAGTATTACAACCAGGTGCATCACCTGAAATACGACGCCGCCGGCCTGGACCTGGTGCGCGCGCGCCAGGACCTGATGTTCTCCGATTGCTCCGCGACGGCCGGCGTTTCCGGAAAAACCGTGGGCATTTCGCGCTCCTACCTTGCCAACACGCTTTATCCGCTGTATCACCGGTTTTTCACCGAACTCGGGCTTTCGGTGCGGCTATCGGATACCGTGGATCCGCAGGGCATCAAGCGCCGGCGCTCGTCCTTCTGCTATCCCGGCGAAGTGGCGCACGGCTGCTTTCTGGACCTGCTCGGGAAAAAGACCGATTTCATCTTCCTGCCCAAGGTCATGGGGTTGCATGTTGACAAAAGCGTCAATCCGGGCAAGCAGCACCAGAGCACCTGCGTGCTGCTGCAGAGCGAGGCCTATTACCTGAAGAGCGCGTTCCGCGACCTGCTCGCGGGCGTCAACCTGATCGATCCGGTCATCGATTTTTCGGACGGATGGGAATCGGCCGGGGGCGTGTTCATCGATATCGCCCGCCGCATGGGCGTGACCGACCGCGGGCGCGCGGCCGCCGCATTCCGGGCCGCACTTGCGCACCAGCGGGAGGTCAACGCCCGCATCAAGGAAATCGGCGCCCGTGCGATCGAGGAGCTTTCGCGCGACCCGTCGCGCATCGCCGTGGTGCTTTTCGGCAGGCCCTATAATGCCTTTGCGCATGAGGCCAACCTGGGCATTCCCGCTAAATTCGCGTCGCGCGGGGTACAGCTGATCCCGTGGGACAGCCTGGCATTCGAAGACGAACCATGCGATCCGGACATGTGCTGGGCCACCGGCCAGAACATCCTGAAAGCGGCGTCCCTGGTCAAAAAGCACCCGCGGCTCTTTGGCGCATTCATCACCAACTTCTCCTGCGGGCCCGATTCGTTCCTCGTGGGCCAGTTCCGCGATGTCATGCAATCCAAGCCGTCGCTCACGCTGGAGCTCGACAGCCATACGGCCGATGCGGGGGTCAACACCCGCATCGAGGCGTTCCTTGACATTGTTGAGCGCTACCGGCAGCTGAAAAAAGCCGACCGCGTCGCGCCGCCGTTCATCCGCGCCCGCATCGTCTTTCCGCACGGCATGCCGCACTTTGTCGCGTCCGACGGCCGTACCGTCAGCTTCCGGGACCCCCGTGTGCTGCTGCTTATCCCGTCCATGGGCAGGCTGGGCAGCGAAATCCTCTCGGCCGCGTTCCGCGGCCTGGGCGTGCGGTCGGAGGCCGTGCCGGTCTACGATTTCGATGTGCTCAAGCTCGGGCGCGCCAATGCCTCGTGCAAGGAGTGCCTGCCGCTCCAGCTTACCGTGGGCGGTCTGCTCGATCATTTGAAAAAACGGCCGGCGGACGAAATGACCGCCTATTTCATGCCCTTTACACCCGGGAACTGCCGTTTCCCGCAGTACCGGGTGTTTCTGAACGGCCTGATTGACCGGCAGCAGCTGGCCAATGTGGCCGTTTTCAGCCTTACCGCGGAAAAGGGCTATATGTATCAGGCCTTTTCCCCGCTGGACCGGCTTTCCATCCTCAAAGGCTTTATCGTCCATGACGTGATGGAAGATATCCGCAACGCGATCTTCGTGCTGGCGCGGGACCGGAACGCGGCGCAGGCGGTGTTTGACGCCCAGTGGCGCCGCATCCTTGACGTGTTCGAACAGCGCCGCGTTCGCGACCTGTATCCCGCGCTCGAATCGGCGGCGGCCGAACTTGCGCGCGTTCCCCTGCGCACCCCGCTGGCCCGGGCGACCCGTGTGTCGCTCATGGGCGAAATCTTTGTGCGCCGCGACTATTACTCGGGCCAGGACCTGCTGGAGCGCCTTGCGGAACGTGACATCGTGGTCAAGCGCTCGCATTTTTTTGAGTGGCTCAAATACGTGGACACCCTCATCAAACGAGGCGTGTATCAACCGGGTTTTGATCTGAAAAGCGCTCTTCAGTTCCAGATCAAGCTTTTTCTCCAAAACCACTACGAACGGCGCATCAAAAGCATTCTGGCGAAATCGGGGCTCTATGAATTCGAGATCGCCGACATCGATGCGATTCTGGACTATGGCAAGGATTTTTTCGACATCGAGTTCCGCGGAGAATCAATTTTAATGGCCGGGAACTTCTTCCGCGAGATGCTGCACGGCATACATGGCGCCATCTCCATCGGCCCTTTTGCCTGCATGCCCACGCGCGTGATCGAAGCCGTGCTCTCGGCGGAATCGACCATGGCGGTCAAGCAGCGCCTGGACCGCGTTCATGGCATTGTGAACGGGAACGGCGCGGGTATCGTGAACCTGCCATTTTTGTCCATCGAATCGGACGGCAATCCGTTCCCGCAGATCATCCAGGCGCGCATCGAGGCGTTTTGCCTTCAAGTCAAGCGACTGCACGCGGCGGTGCGCGCCGGCCATTCCAGGGACGGCATCCCCGTATGAACCGGCCGCTGCGCATACTCATGGTCGCTTCGGAAATGGTGCCCTTTGCCAAGACCGGCGGGCTGGCCGATATGATCGGTTCGCTCTCTGCGCGCCTTTCGCAGCGGGGACACGATGTGCGCGTGGTCATGCCGTGCTATGGCTGGATCGATCGCGCCGCCTTTGGCGCCGAAACGGCCCTTGCCACCATGGGGGTCCCCATGGGCGGCGGCGCCACGGAGTGGTGCACCGTATGGCGTACGCGCACCGGCAGCGGCGTTACCGTCTACCTCATCGAGCATAAGCTGTTCTTCGACCGCTGGGGACTGTATCACGGCCCAGCCATGGACGATTATCATGACAACCCCCGGCGCTTCGGTTTTCTTTGCCGCGCGGCGCTGCAGCTCTGCATCGATATCGACTTTTGGCCGCAGATCGTCCATGGCAATGACTGGCAGACGGCGCTGGCGCCGGCTTATTGCGCCACCGTGCTGCGCGACCATCCCCGGCTCAGGAACACCGCCACGGTGCTCACGATCCATAATGTCTCCTACCAGGGCGTCTATCCCAAATCGTGCTGGGAATATCTCGGCCTGGGTTGGGAGCACTTTACACCTGATAAATTCGAGGCCTACGACCAGGTCAGCCTGCTCAAGGGCGGCATCCATTTCGCCGACATGGTGACCACCGTGAGCCCCACGCATGCGCGGGAGATCGCCGCGCCCAACGGCGGGTTCGGCCTGGCGCCGGCCATAGCCGCCAAAGGCGGCGCCTTTGCGGGCATCCTCAACGGCGTGGATTATTCGGTCTGGTCGCCCGAGACCGACACCATCATTCCCGCCAATTATTCGAGCGTGCGCATGCATGGAAAGCGCATCTGCAAACGCGCCCTGCAGGAACGCTTTTTCCTGACGCCCGACGGCGCCCTGCCGGTCATCGGCATGATCGGCCGTTTTGCAGCGCAGAAAGGCTTTGATCTCATTGCGCAGACAATCGATTCCATCCTCGACCACGTACAGGTCCAAATTGCGGTCCTCGGCACCGGCGAACATGAGCTGGAACACTTTTTCGGCATTCTCCCGGCGCGGCGGCCCGGCTTTGCGGGGTCGTATATCGGGTTCTCCAACGAGCTGTCGCACCTGATCGAGGCCGGCAGCGACTTTTTTCTCATGCCGTCGCGCTTTGAACCCTGCGGCCTGAACCAGATGTACTCGCTGCGCTACGGCACGCTGCCCATCGTGCATGTAACCGGCGGCCTGGCGGATACGGTCGTCGACTACAAAGAAACCGACGGCAGCGGCACCGGGTTTCTGTTTCATGCGCCGGAACCGCAGGCGCTGTATGACGCCGTGATGCGGGCCATCAGCACCTATTATGATCGCCCTTTGCATATGCATAAGATGGTCCAGGCCGCCATGGACCGGGATTTTTCGTGGGACATAAGCTGCCGCGCGTACGAAGAGGTCTATGAACGGGCCCTGCATTTTGCGCACAGCCGCGGGCGTTCGCGGCATTCACCGGTCCGTAAACGGCCCGCGCCCACCCCTACCGCCAGCGTGACCATTCCCATATTTCAACAGAAGAAGGACACCATGAAATCAAAACCGATCGTCTGCATCAAAATCGGCGGCGCCACCATCGATACGCCCGGTTTGCTTTCCGAACTTGCCGAAAGCATCAAGGCGATCATGGATTCCGCGGTCCCCGTGCTGGTCCATGGCGGCGGAAAAGACATCGGCCGCCAGCTTGATCTGCTCAAGAAGCAGTTCACGTTCGTTGAAGGCATGCGCGTCACCGACGCCGAAACCATGAAACATGTGCAGATGGTGCTCTCTGGCGATGTCAACAAGCGGATCGTCAATGTGCTGCTCTCCCACGGCGTTCCGGCCCTGGGACTGAGCGGCGTGGACATGAACCTCATGACGGCCGCGAAGATGACCATCAAAGGGCAGGACATCGGCTTTGTGGGCGATGTGGAGAAGGTCGATCCGCGCATTATCGAGATCTGCCGCGACAACGGCATCGTGCCGGTCATTTCGCCCGTATCGCGCGGAAGCCGGGGGGAATTCTATAATGTCAATGCAGACCCGGCCGCGTCGGAGATCGCGATCGCGCTTGCGGCCGACCATCTGGTGTACATTTCCGATGTGCCGGGCGTACTCGTGGAAAAGCAGGTGCACCGCGAACTGCGCACCGCCGACGTCGAAGGCCTGATCGCCCAGGGTCATGTGACCGGCGGCATGATTCCCAAGCTGCGCTCCGCCGCCGACGCCGTGGGCCGCGGCGTCAAACGGCTCCATATCTGCGGCTGGCATGGCGCGCCCACCATCGGCGATGAATTGGCGATAGAGACGGCCTCGGGAACGGTAGTGTATTGATACTAAGCGCCCGGAAAAAAGGAAAAGGCCGGCTGATCAGCCGGCCTTTTCCTTGTGATAGATTTTGCCGACTTCCTTCCAACTGCCGTTGTGGGAAATCGTCCCATGGGCGCATGCAGGCCTCGCGGCATGGTGCTTCTCCGGGCCGAAAATTCAGCCAGAGACGAAAATTCCCGCTGCACCGGCAATTGTGCGTATCTTCAAGCCCACGAATGATCCCGCTGGTATTATTTTTAATAGTTTCCGCGATCAACCATTGACACAACCAAAGAGTTTCCATGAAATCCTCGCCATTCGATGCCTATTTCGTCCCTACGTATGCCCGGTCGGGCGCACCCATGGTCCGGGGAAAAGGCTCGTACCTTTTCGACGCGGACGGCAAAAAATACCTTGACTTTGGCACCGGCATTGCGGTCAATGCCCTTGGCCACGGTCATCCGGCGATCATGAAGATGCTGAAAAAGCAGGGGCCGCAGCTGTTGCATGCGTCAAATCTCTATTTCACCCGGCCGCAGATAGATCTGGCGAAGCTTTTAATCAAACACAGCTTTGGCGACCGGGTCTTTCTGTGCAACAGCGGCACCGAAGCCATGGAAGCTGCCATAAAATTTTCGCGGAAATGGGCAACGGCGCAATCGGCGAAGAAATATCACGTTCTCTCATTTGCCGACGGATTTCATGGCCGGACCTATGGCGCCCTGAGCGCGACCGCACAGAAGAAGTTCCATTCCGGTTTCGGGCCGATGATGGAAGGTTTTCATTATGCGCCGCTCAACGACATCGCGGCAACAACGAAAATCCTGAAAAGCAAGCCCTTTGCGGCCATCATCATCGAGCCCATCCAAGGGGAGAGCGGCGTTAACCCGGCGTCCACGAAATTCCTTACATTCCTGCGGTCGTATGCCACCCGGCATAAAATCGCCCTGATATTCGACGAAATCCAGTGCGGAATGGGCAGGACCGGCACGCTGTGGCATTATGAGCAGCGGGGCGTCAGGCCCGACCTGTTGTGCGCGGCCAAGCCGCTGGGCGGCGGCCTGCCGCTGGGTGCGGTGATCTGCAGGGAGGAGTTCGTGGCCAGAACCATCGCGCCGGGCGACCACGGCACCACCTTTGGCGGCAATCCCCTTGCGTGCGCGCTGGGATGCGAAGTTGTCAAGCTGGTCGCGTCACCTGCGTTTCTGGCGGGCGTGCGGAAAAAAGGCGCGCTGCTGAAGTCGCGCCTTTCGGATCTCATGAGGATCATGCCGGATATCATAAAAGAGGTGCGGGGAAGCGGCCTGCTGATCGGCGCGGAGATGAACGACGATCCTAAAAAGCTGATCGCGGCCTGCCGGGAAAACGGCCTGCTGGTCATCAAAGCCGAACATAATACGGTGCGGTTTTTGCCGCCGTTGATCGTTTCGGAATCCGAAATCAGGAAGGCGGTCGCGATTTTTAAACGCACGCTGCGCGCGATGAAATGATTGCGGATTGCAGGGGCGTTGCATGCAACGCCTCTCCGGATCTTCTGATCCGGCGGATCGAGTACGAGTACGAGCACGCTACGAAAGGAATGCGAGATGCAAAAAGTCGTATTGGCCTATTCCGGAGGGCTGGACACCTCGGTCATCATCCCCTGGCTTATCGAGAATTACAAATGCGAGGTCATTGCCATGGCCGCGGACCTGGGGCAGGGCGAAGAGTTGACCGGACTCAAGCAGAAAGCCCTCAAAACCGGCGCCTCGAAAATTTACATTGAAGACTTGCGGGAGGAATTCATTACCGATTTCATTTACCCCACGCTGCGGGCCGGCGCCGTGTATGAAGGCAGTTACCTGCTGGGAACGAGTTTTGCACGGCCTTTGATCGCCAAGCGGCAGGTGGAAATCGCCCATAAGGAAAACGCCGCCATGGTGTCGCACGGCGCCACGGGCAAAGGCAACGACCAGGTGCGGTTCGAACTCACCTATATGGCGCTGGACCCGTCCCTCCGGATCATCGCGCCCTGGAAAGACCCGCGGTGGAACATGCATTCGCGGGAAGATCTGCTGGCCTATGCCGCGCGGCACAATATACCTGTAAGTCAATCGAAAAAGCGGATCTATTCCGAGGACCGGAACATCTGGCACATCAGCCACGAAGGCGGCGTGCTCGAAGACCCCGCCAACGAACCGCCCGACAATGTCTATACGCTCACCAGCACCATCGAAAAGGCGCCCGACAGGCCCGAATACGTGACGGTCCGGTTTGTCAAAGGCACGCCGGTGGCCGTGAACGGTAAAAAACTCGGGCCCGTCGCCCTGCTGGAAAAACTCAACGCCCTGGGCGCGCGGCACGGCGTCGGCCATGTTGACATGGTGGAAAACCGGCTCGTGGGCATCAAGTCGCGGGGCGTGTACGAAACCCCGGGCGGCTCGCTGCTGTATGCCGCGCACCGGGAACTGGAGCGGCTGGTGCTGGACCGGGAAACGTTGCACTATAAAGACCTGGTGGCGCAGAAATACGCTGAGCTGGTCTATTTCGGCCAGTGGTTCTCAACGATCCGGCAGGCGCTCGACGCGTTCGTGGACGTGACCCAGCGGAACGTGACCGGGTCCGTGCGGCTTAAAATGTACAAGGGCACTATCGCGCCCGCGGGCGCCACGGCGGACAAATCGCTCTATCTCCACGACCTCGCTTCCTTTACGGACACGGAACTTTACAATCAGAAAGACGCGGTCGGATTCATCCGGCTCTTTGGGCTTCCCATGAAGGTGGCGGGTATGGTGGAGCGGAAGAAAAAAGCAGGCAATCGGTAATCATAATGAATTCCCGCACTTCCGCCATCATCGTCGCCGCGGGCGCGGGCACGCGCCTGAGCGCGGACCAGCCCAAGGCATTTATCTCCCTGGCAGGCACCCCGATGTTCGCCTGGTCGCTGCGGCGGTTCGACGCGCATGCGGCAATCGACGAACTGGTGCTGGTGGCGCCGCCCTCCATGCATGCGCGCGCCCGGTCGATCATCGCCACACTGTCGCCGGCAAAACCGGTGACCATGGCGCCCGGCGGGGAACACCGGTGGCAGTCGGTCCGCAACGGACTTGACGCATGCGATATCCGCGCCGAATGGGTCCTGGTCCACGACGCGGCGCGGCCGTTCGTAAGCCATGCGGTGGTCGATGCGCTGCTTGCTTTCCGCGAACGATTTCGCTGCGCCTTCACCGCCACGCCCATGGTCGACACCGTGCGCCGCGTGAAGGGCGACACCAGCGTGGAGACCCTCGACCGCTCGGCGCTGGTGCGCGTGGGCACGCCGCAGCTGTTCCACCGGCAATCGCTCCTTGAGGCGTTTACGCGCATGGGCGATGCCGCCGCGGCAAACATCACCGACGAGGTGATGCTCATGGAGCGCTTTGGCCATGCCGCGGGCGTTGCCGCGGGTGATCCGCTCAACTTTAAAATCACCACGCCCGAAGACCTGGCCATGGCCGAGGCCCTTTGTGCCGCAAAAATCCGCAATTGACAATCAGGAATATGCCGGCGTCCGGCGGTGCGACTGGGCGGGCAGCGATCCTGTCTACTGCCGCTACCACGATGAAGAGTGGGGCGTGCCGGTCCATGATGATCGCAAACTTTTCGAAATGCTGATTCTGGAAGGCTTTCAGGCAGGGCTTTCGTGGATCACGATCCTCAAGCGCCGCGAGCGGTTCCGCGCCGCATTTGACAATTGGGATTGGGAAGCGGTGGCCGCGTATGACCGGCGCAACGTTCGCCGGCTGCTGGGTGACGGCGGCATCATCCGCAACCGGCTGAAGATCGAGTCGGCCGTCAACAATGCGCGGCGTTTCATGGAGGTGCGCGCGGAGTTCGGCGCGTTTGACCGCTATATCTGGAAATTTACCGGCGGCAAGACCCTCGTGCACCGTACTCCGTGGAAAAATTGGAAAGCCATTCCGCCGCGCACAACGCTTTCCGACGCCATCAGCGCGGACCTGAAAAAACGCGGGTTCAGCTTCGTGGGGTCCACGATCGTGTATGCCCACATGCAGGCCACCGGCATGGTGGACGACCATCATGCCGGGTGCTTCAAATGCGTGCGGTGATAGCGGGCGGGTTTACAGATCGAATGGATCTTCCGCGCCGCCGGACGCGGGCGCCTTTTTTGCGGCAGCGGTGTCCGGCGCATTCAGGCCTTCCAGGTCCTGTTCATCCAGCTTCTTGAGCACCATGATCTCCACACGCCGGTTTTCGGCATTGCCCACCCGCGGCCGGTTGGGGGCGATGGGTTTGAACTCCGCGTAGCCGGCTATGGACAGCCGGCGGGGCTCCAACCCGCATTTATCAATCAGGTATTTTGCAACGCTCGCGGCGCGCGCGGCCGAAAGGTCCCAGTTGGTGGGGTACTTGCCCCCCGGCGCCATGGGTACGTCGTCGGTATGCCCCTCCACGCGCACCGGGTTGGGCATGTTCCGGATGGCTTTGGCCACTTCGTCAAGTACCGGCCAGGCCTTGGGCGAAAGATCGGCGCTGCCCAGCTCGAACAGCACCTGGTCTTTGAGGCGCAGGGTGACCCCTTCTTCCTTTTTTTCAACGCTGGCCATGCCCGAATCGATAAGGTCCTTGAATTCCCTCTGCAGTTTGGCTTTGAGCTGGACGATGGCATTGGCCTGCGGCAGAATGCCGCTGCCGCCGCTTGACGAGCTGGCGGATTGCGGCACTTTGCCGATGCCGAAAAGCTTCGCCATACTCGTGGTGAAAGCGTTGAGTTTGGCCGAATTGATTTCTGAAATCGAATACAGGAAGATAAAGAGCGCCAAGAGCAGCGTGATCATGTCGGCATAGGTCAAGAGCCAGCGCATGCCGCCGGCGGAATCATGACCGCCGCCGCCACCCTCATGTCCGCCGCCCTTCTTTTTTGCCATAGCAGGTTCCTGCAATCCGAATTAGCCCTGTGCGGGTCGTGAGCTGCCGGGACGAACGCCGGCGCCTGCGCGCGGCTATTTGCCGCCCTTCTTGTCCATGTCCGCGATCACGCCCTTCTGAAAGAGCATCGCCAGTTTGTCATGCACCACGCGCGGGTTCTCGCCGCTCTGGATCGCCTTGATCGCTTCGATCTCCACACGCTTGACAAATACTTCATGCTGGTTTTTCACCTTGAGCTTGCCGGCAATGGGCAGAAAGAAGAGGTTGGCGGAGCCGATACCGTAAAAGGTGGCGATAAAGGCCGTGGCGATGGCGCCCACCACCGCATTGGGGTCGCCGCCGCCGCCGCCGGCCTTGGCAAGGGCGGCGATGAGTCCCACCACCGTGCCCACGATGCCCATGGTGGGCGCATAGCCGCCAAGGTCGGTGAACAGGTCGGATCCCACTTTGTGCCGTTCGGCCATGGTCTCCACTTCACTATTGAGCATGTCTTCCACCATCTGGGGCTCCACGCCGTCCACGACCAGGCGCAAGCCCATGGACAGAAACTGGTCTTCTTTTTCGATGTTGGTTATTTCCTGTTCCAGGCGAAGAACGCCTTCGCGGCGGGCCAGTTCGGCCAGCTTGAGGATACGGTCGACAAAGCCCCGCGCATCGAAATCCACATTGCTAAACGCGATGCCCAGCAGCCGGGGAAGCCTTGCCACTTCATCCATGGTATGGCTCAGCATGGTGGCGCCCAGTGTGCCGCCGAAGATGATCATCAGGGCCGATACCTGCAGGAACTGCGATCCGAAATCGGGATTGAGTTCATTGAATTCGAGGAATATCGCCGTTACCAGGGATCCGATGCCCAGGATAATGCCGACGATCGTTGACAGGTCGATTCCGCTTTTTGCCGCTGCCATGATGCAAACTCCGCGTTAATACGTTTGTTCCTTTTTAAATACTATCATTACCGCCACTGGCTGAGAATGCGTTTCTTTTCAAATACGTATTTGATGATCCGCTCCTGACGGTTGGCCGGGAGATCAAGGTACTGTATATGGTGCCGGTACAACGGCTCCTTGCCTTCTTTCTGAACCAGGCTGACGCGGATAAGCCGGCCCGCAATGCCGGCAAAGGCATCGCCGGCCAGGTTGAAGGTAAGAGACACCATGTCGCCGGGCCGGAGCGATTTGTCGGCCGAAAAGCAACACCCGCCGCCGCTGATGTCCACCATCCGCGCCGTGAGCGAGGCGCCCACCGCGAGTTCGCTTTTGTCCGCGTTCGCGGTCTTGACTAAACGGACCTTGCACGGCGCCTCGGCTTCCACGCGCACATACTGCCGCATCTGATTGCGCTTGAGATCGATCGTATGCCCCAGCGCAATGGCGCCCTGTCGCCCCAGGCTCACCACGGGCACGGTAATGCCGTACAGGCCGTCGCCCTGGCGCGCAAAGGCGAAACGCACGCGCATGCCCGGCCCCAGGCGGCCGGGGTCCTCATGCTCCGCGTCCCACGTAACAGTAAAGTAGCTCTCGGTGTTTTTTCCCACCACGGCTCGATGCAGGATCGTGGTGTTTCCATTTACAGAAAAGAGCGAACCGATCTGGCCCGACGCGATGTTGCGCGTCGACGCCAGGGGCATTTCCACGGGCACATAGTGGAACCCGATCTTGCGCCGCACCGCCGTGAGGATCAGCTCCGCATCGGCGATATCTTCCTTGGCCGCTCCCGAAGCGGCAAGCCGCTGCATCTCGGTGTGGACGCATTTCTCAAAAAACGGCAGCGACTGAAAAATCACCTGCGGCTGCACCATGGGATCGTGCTTGACTAATGATCGAATAGCGTTCACCTCGTCCGTCTTGAGATCGCAGGTTTCCACTGCGCCGGTGAAGGCCTTTTCGGTCATTTCGCGCACCACTGTTTTTTCGCGGAATTTCCGGTGAAAATGCGCAATGATCAGGTAGGCGGCCATGCCGAACATCAGTCCGACAATGGGTATGACCAGCACAAGCCACCAGTCGCCCAGGCCCCAGCCGATATTTCGCCAGGCAAGCTGATCGAAACCGGATTGGGCATGCGCCAGGACCGCGGCGCCGGCCAGTATAATGCATCCGGTTCGAAATGCAATTCTCATATGCGGTAACCGCCCGTGCTCATGCGCGATGATGAACTTTCACTAGCCCGGCACATTGGATTGTATCATTATCTGTTTGTGAATTCAAGAGTTAGGATGAATCCGTATCTGCATGATCTCCGCATATTCCACCTTCTTTCCCAGTGCGAATCCGCCCGATCGATAGGCGCGACAAGCGCTTATTACCTCGTATCGGTTTTGCCGCTGGAAAGTATTATAGAAATCTATTCATGCGATTAGGTGTATTCCATGGCGCAAACCGATCGCGGCGCTATGGATTTTTCAAGCGGGGTATTATATACTTGTATAGTAACTACTCACGTCCCTATGACCGTGCCTTTTTGCAGCCCTGTAAGGGCGACCTATCTGTAGCCCAGGGTGAAGCCCTGGGTAAAAATAGGGACACCCCACCCAACCCTCCCCGCATCTGAATTCATAGCGGGGAGGGCAGGGAGGGGACTCTATGTATCGTTACCCGGGGCTTCACTCATAGAAAATCAGCATACATTTTTCTATAGCGAAAAAATGGTCTTTCATAGGGACGTGAGTAGTTACCTTGTATATACGAATCCGAAACAGGAGGAACCCATGCCGGACCCCATTTCCCGATTAGAAGAAAGTGCGCTGTCGCTCGAAGACCAGTTTTTCCAGAAAGAAGACCGCAAGCTGATTGAAAAACTTAAAGAGATAAAGAAGATGAACGAGACCATCGAGGCGATCGAAAAGGCCTCGGGCATTAAAAACCGCGAGGTTTTAAAAAAGCTGGTGGGGCTCAACATCCATCCCGAAATGGCCGCGGCGCTTGCCATGGTGCCGGTCATCCAGGTCGCCTGGGCGGACGGCAAGGTTGATAAACAAGAGCGCGACGCCATCCTTAAAGGCGCGGAAAAGGCGGGCTACGCCAGGGGCAGCATCGATTACGATCTTCTTGACGAATGGATTACGCGCAGGCCGCCGCAGAAACTCATGGACGCCTGGCTGCATTATGTGCACGATCTGCGGGAGCAATTGTCCGCCTCGGAGCTGGCGTCGCTCAAGCGGGAGATCCTCGACCACGCGCGCGCGGTGGCCCTGGCGTCCGGGGGAATTATAGGACTCGGTTCTAAAATTTCGCCGTCCGAAGACGCAATGCTGATAAAAATCGCCGCGGCGTTCGATTAGCCGGCTTTATGCCCGGCGGGCATAGCGCGCCGGGCCGTCCGCATACAGGTCGTTGCCGGCGCAATCGATGGCCGTGATGACCGGCATCTTCTCCACAGTCAATTTATACACCGCCTCAGGCCCCAGGTCGGGATAGCAGACCGGTTCACAGGCAACCACGCTTTTTGCCAGGAGCGCGCCTGCGCCGCCGATGGCGGCGAAGTAGACGCACCCGTATTTCTTCATCGCATCGATAACCGCCATGCCGCGGCCGCCTTTGCCGATCATGCCGCGCAATCCGCCCTTTTCAATCAGGAGCGGCGCATACGCGTCCATGCGCGCGCTGGTGGTCGGCCCGGCGGACCCGATGGGCTTGCCGGGCGGCGCGGGCGCTGGCCCGACATAGTAAAGGATCTGGCCCGAAAGATCAACGGGCAACTCCCTGCCTGCGACTATGATCTCATTAAACCGGTGATGGGCCGCGTCGCGGGCCGTATAGATAATGCCGGAAATCAATACTTCGTCCCCCGCGTTCAACGAGCGCGCGTCCGCTTCATTCATGGGAGGCGTGATGATCCGCATCGGCTTCCTGCCTTATAGCACCACGGCCGCGCGCCGTGCCGCATGACAATTGAGCGTCACCGCCACGGGCAGCGACGCCATATGGCATGCCATGGTCTCGATGTGCACGGCAAATGCCGTGGTCGTTCCGCCCAGGCCCTGCGGCCCGTTGCCCGAAGCATTGATCCGGCGAAGGATCGTCTCCTCGAGCTCGGCATACCGCGCGTCTTCATGCTTCGTTCCCACCGGCCGCAGCAGCGCTTTTTTCGCCAGCAGGCATGCGGCGTCGGCAGTGCCGCCGATGCCCACGCCCACGATCACGGGCGGGCAGGGGTTGCCGCCGGATTTTACTGCCGTGTCAACAACGAATTTCACCACGCCGTCGCGGCCGTCCGCGGGCTTGAGCATGGCCAGCGCCGATATGTTTTCCGAACCGCCGCCCTTGGGCAGGAGCGTGATGGTCAGCGCGTCGCCCGCCACGATCTCCACATGCACCGACGGCGGCGTGTTATCGCCGGTGTTTTTGCGCGAAAACACCGGGTCGTTCACCAGTGACATGCGCAGATGGCCGTTTTGGTATCCCTTGCGCACACCCTCGGCAATAGCATCTGTCAATAGTCCGCCTTCGATGCGCGCGTCCGCCCCCAGTTCCACGAACACCACGGCGAAGCCGGTATCCTGACATATGGGCATCCGTTCCGCCTGCGCGGTGCGGGCGTTGAGCAGACACTGTTCAAGGATGGAACGGCCAAGCGGCGACCGCTCGCTTTCCACGGCGTCTTCAAGCGCCGAACGGACATCCACGGGCAGCTCGCAGGCGGCTTTGAGGCAGAGCCGCTCCATCGCGGTAACGATGGCAGTATATGCGATGGTCCTCATAGCATCAGATATATCTCCCGCCCGCGGAATGCTATCGGCAACGGATCCGCTCCGCCAGTTCTTCCAACTTCTTCCGATACGCGCTGAAATCGGCGATCGGCATCTGCGCCGTGCCGCTCTCCATGGCCGCCCTGGCCACGGCAATGCTTTCCTCCACCAGAACGCGGGGATCCATGGGCTTGGGAATAATATACTCCGGGCCCAGCGAAAGTGATGGTACCCCATAGGCGTCCAAAACGCTTCGCGGCACCGGCTGCTGCCTGGCCACCATGGCCAGGGCCCGGGTGGCGGCAAGCTTCATAGGGTCATTGATGCTCTTTGCGCGCACGTCAAGCGCGCCCCGGAAAATGAATGGGAACCCGAGCACGTTGTTCACCTGGTTGGGAAAATCGGACCTGCCCGTGGCCACGATGGCGTCGGGCCGCGCCGCGCGCGCGGCCTGGTAGCCGATCTCCGGGTCCGGATTGGCCATGGCAAAGATAATCGGCCTGGCTGCCATGGCATGTACCATGATCTCGCTCACCAGCCCGCCCGCGGACAATCCGGCGAATACATCCGCTCCCTCGAGCGCCTCGGCAAGGGTCCGCTTTGGCGTGTCGACTGCGAACTCGCGCTTAAATTCATTCATGCCTTCGGTGCGGCCGGCATGCACGACTCCCTTACTGTCAACAATCATGATGTTTTCGCGGCGCGCGCCCAGGTTCACGTAATGCCGCGCGCACGAAATGGCCGCGGCGCCCGCGCCGGAAAAGACGATACGCATTGCGTCAATCTTCTTGCCCTGCAGTTCGGCCGCATTGAGCAGCGCCGCGCCGGAGATGATGGCCGTGCCGTGCTGGTCGTCGTGGAACACCGGGATCTTCATCTCCGCCTTGAGCCGCTCTTCGATCACAAAGCATTCCGGCGACTTGATGTCTTCCAGATTGATCCCGCCGAACGTGGGCTCCATGGCCTTGACTATGCGAATCACATCCTCCGGATCGCGCGCATCCAGCTCGATATCAAACACATCGATGTCGGCGAACCGTTTGAAGAGAACCCCCTTGCCCTCCATCACCGGTTTGCCGGCCAGGGGCCCGATATCGCCCAGACCCAATACCGCGGTGCCGTTGGAAATAACGGCCACAAGGTTTCCCCGGGCGGTGTAGTCGTACGCGGCGGACGGATCTTTCTGGATCTCGCGGCACGGCTCCGCAACGCCCGGCGTATACGCCAGCGAAAGGTCCTTCTGCGTTGCGCAGGGCTTGGTGGGAATGACCTCGATTTTTCCTTTACGTCCGGAACTGTGGTAGTCGAGAGCTTCCTGTTTGGTGATCATGCGCAGTTGAGGTCCTTTGGATGCGTGAAATCAGCTGAATAAAATACGATACGGCGGAAGGTATTCGCCGCGCGAATAAGCCCTCGATATCCGAACCGCATTTTTTTTGACTCGAATGCCTGGCGCTGCGTAGATTTATAAGCATTGAAGCATTCGAACCCCCCGGCATTTCGGAGAACCAGATGACCGCCCAACGACTCGATTATTCAAGCCTTGCGAAAACTGAGACAGGCCTTCGAAGAATCCGATCTGCCGTTTCGCGTGGACATTATTGATTGGACGGCAACCCGAGAAGGGTTCAGGAAGATCATCGATCAGATGGTTCCATTGGACCGCTGATCCTCCTGCCGGCCTGCTTCAGTCCCACCACCGCCCGATCAAGGAGACGCCCCATGCATCGGCCGCCCTTCAGCTCCGCATTCCGCTGCCTGTTGACATTCTGCGCCATGGCCGGCGCCCAGCCTTCGTGGACGTGGCATGGTCCGCAGCCCGCGGGCAACCGGCTCAATGGGCTCTGCGCCAGCGGGACCGGCTCTATCGCCGTGGGAAACCACGGGACCATCATCACCTTGGACGGCGCAACGCAAACGCTCCGCGCTTCCGGCGCCACCGCCGACCTCAACGGGATTACCTCCCTGCAAAGCCGGTTCATCGCGGTGGGAAGCAACGGCACGGTCCTGTCGTCGACCGACGGGGCGACATGGATCTCCCAACGCACCGGCGCCGCATCCGAAGTCCTGCAAAGCGTGGCGTGGAACAACAGCCTGCTCGTTGCCGTCGGCCTGGCCGGCCGTATACTTACGTCAACCAACGGCGCCTCCTGGACCCCCCGGACATCGGGCACCGCCGAGGACCTGTACGGTATTGCATGGTCCGGCTCGCGGTTCGCGGCGGTGGGCGGCAAGGGGACCATCCTGTATTCCGAAAACGGCCTGATCTGGACCCCCGCGGCATCGAGCATCAGCGTTGCGATCTTCAGCGTCACCTGGACCGGATCACAGTTCGCCGCGTGCGCCGACGGCGGCATCGTGCTCCGTTCCGCGAACGGCGTTTCCTGGACAAAAGCGAATACGCCGGTCACGCTGCAGCTCCGCGGCATTGCCGGGACCGGAAGCCGGCTCATCGCGGTCGGCGAAGCCGGAACCATCCTGATTTCCGCCAATGGGACCGCCTGGACGGCCGCGACCTCCGGCGTTGCGGACGATCTTGGCGCAATCGCAAAAGTCGGCGCCGGCTACGCGGTTGCCGGCAACGCGGGCGCGCTCCTCACCTCCGCCGACGGCACGGCCTGGACCGCGCGGCGATCCGGCGCGGCAACGGAACTGTTCGGCATTGCCCGGGGCGCGGGCGGATATGTGGCCGTGGGTCTCAATGGCACTATTCTATCGTCAACCGACGCCGCGGCCTGGACGCCGCGGGCATCAAAAACGACCCACGACATGTATCGCGTCATTTGGACCGGGAGCGAATTTCTGGCAGCGGGAAAAGGCGGCATGGTGCTCCGCTCATCCGACGGCCAGGCCTGGGACACCTCCTCGCTCGGTCCCTCGCACTGGGGCGCGTATAGCGACCTGTATGGGCTCTACGCCGCCAACAACATCGTCATGGCGGGCGGCATGTGGGGCGCCATCTGGGTGTCGTCCGACACGGGCAGGACCTGGACGGAACGCGATTCGGCCTCCACCATGGGCGTGTTCGGCTTTGCCTGTACCGGAACGCAATATGTCGCTATATGTAAATGGGGCCGCGTGCTGACCTCGCCCGACGGCCGGCTGTGGACGAACCGGGCCACGGGTTCGTCGGAATGGCTGCAGGGCATCGTGTTTCACAACGGCCTGCTGGTCGTGGTGGGAAGCCGGGGTACCATCCTCACCTCCGCGAACGGCACGAGCTGGACGCCGCGCGCATCGGGCACGACCGAAGACCTTCACGGCATTGCGGTCACCGACAGCGGCTATGCCGTGGTGGGCGACAACGGGTGCGCGCTGCTCTCCCGCGATGGGATCTCATGGCGGCCCTGCCGCACCCCCACCGACCAGCACCTGAACGGCGTGTTGTATGCCGACGACCGCGTTTTTGCCGTCGGTCAATCCGGCGCCATCATCTCCGCGATATACACGGCAACGCGCGCGCTGCCGCCGGCGCCTTGATTCAGGAAAACATTCGATGACCTGCTTTACGCGGGTGGAGGATCCTATGCATTCTTTCCGTATTTCGCAAGCGCGGGCGGCAACCGCCGCCGCGTTCTTTTGCATCCTGCTTTCGGCCGCACAACCCAATGCCGAAAACATCGTCTATCCCGCGAACTCCAATGTCATCAACGTGACGCAGGCGCCGTATAATGCCGACAAGACCGGCATTGCCGACGCCACCGCCGCACTGCAGCGCGCGGTTGACAGCGCGGAAGTAAAGCGGAACCGCGTGGGATGGGACGTGGCGGTCGTCTACCTGCCCAACGGAACGTATACAGTCACCAATTCCATCCGGTGGAAAATCCCGCTTTATACCATTGGCCCGCATATGCAGGGACAGAGCCGCAAAGGCACAATCATCCGTCTGGCGGACAATACCTGGCCTTTGGGCACGGAAAAAAAAGCCGTGCTGCATACCGGCGACGGCGTGGCGCAGAATTTCAACCGCGGCATCCATAATCTCACGGTGAATACCGGCAGGAACAACGCCGGGGCCTGGGGAATCTATTTCTACGGCAACAATGAATCGCTCCTGTCGCAGGTCGACATCATTTCCGAAGACAACAAGGGGCTGGTGGGCCTGAATTTCGGCGTTGAGGAAGAGGGGCCCGCCGCGGCAACGGACGTGTGTATCAAAGGGTTCGACATCGGCATTCTCAGCCAGTCGCGCAGCACGGTCACGCTGTCGCGCGTGGCGCTGGAAAACCAGAACGTATACGGTATTGTCAACCTGCATTATCCGCTCTATATCGACAGCCTGGTGAGCGTGAACGCCGTGACCGCGGTGGTCAACCGAAGCGACGGCGGCCTCGTGCTCATCGACGCGCATTGTTCGGGCGGCGCGGCCGACAGGCCCGCGGTGCTCAACGACCCGGGCGGCCGCATGCTTTTCGTACGGCACATCGTTGCCGCGGGATATCAACGCGCCGTGTATAATGCCGCGGGACCGCGGCCGTCGCCCTCCGGCCTTTCGGTCGCCGAATATTCGTCGCACCGGCCGGTGACGCTTTTTCCGTCGCCGGAGCATACGCTCAACCTGCCCAAGAAATATCCGCCGGAGCCGCCGTGGGAACAGGCCATGAGCAAATGGGCCAATCCGGATGATTACCGGAACTTTGCCGGCGCCGTCGATACGGCGCTGGTCAATGCCCGCGCGCTGCAGGCGGCCATCGACGATACGACCAAGACCGCCGTCTGCCTTCCCTGCTGCAAACAGTTCCCCGTCAAGGGGCCCATTTACCTGCGCGGCCGCATCGCGCGCTTCACGTCGGTCGGGTCCACGATCAAGGCGGCCGATGCCGCCGCCGCCATCATCGTGCGGGACGGCGCCGCGCCTGTTGTCAAGATCGACAGACTTTCGTCGAATATGAGCCCCTTTCCGATCATCCATCGTTCCTCCCGAACGCTCATTCTGGAAAGCCTGTGTATGGGCAATTTCCGCCACGAAGGCACGGGCGATCTCTTCATCACCGATTGCGTGAGTCCGCTGACCATCACCAATGCGGCGGCGCATGCGTGGGCATGGCAATTTGACGCCGAAGGGAGCAGGGGATCCATGCTCACCATGAGCGGCGGCACGGCATGGATTTTTGGATGGAAGGACGAAGGCATGGGAACGTCGGTGCGCATGACCGGCGGGACCGCCGAGATCCTGGGCTTTTCCAACCGCAGCAGTTGCACCCAGGCCAAGCCCGATACGCTGCCGCAATTCGCGATCGTCAACGCCTCGTTTTCGGCGGCCGGGGCCACACAGAGCAACTATTGCGACAATTATTATTCTCTTATAGTCAAAGAAACGCGCGGCGGCGTCACCCGGGAACTCCGGCCGGCCGGCAATCCGCACCGGTACGATCTGCCGCTTTTTGCCGGCTTCAGCTCCTCATTCGCGCCGTAGGGAGGGCCGCCCGCGGAATCCGTCCTCGGGTCCGCAACAGTACGGGTTTCCGGGCCTGAAGGCCCGGGCACACGGGTTTTAAACAATATTTTGTAAATCAACTGCATAATTCCCTATACCCGTGGGCGACGGAGTCGCGAATGGAAATGAAGCTCTCGGAAGGGCCCCATCAGCGGCGCAGCACAGCATGGAGGATGCGGCGCGAGGACGAGTCCGCGTTTTTCGCAAGGAAAACGCTTTACAATATCTATTCCGTTGTTCCGCAGCGCCCCGGAGTGCTGTGCTGAAAGCGCCGCTGCCGGGCGGCATGGGGTTCCAAGGGGTCCTTGCTGGAGAGGACCCCTTGGTCGTCGGCCGGGGGCGAAACCCCGGAACCATTAATCTTCTTATTCCAATACTTGAAGCAGGGGCGTTGCATGCAACGCCCCCGCTCCAACCTGTATTGACAAACAGAATTATGATTGATATCCATTAGCGCAACAGGGGCGAGCCGCGACTCGCCCCAACGCAACGGGTCTCGCCCCGGTGGCGCCTTACTTTTCTTGCTCGTGCAAGAAAAGTAAGCAAAAGAACACGCCCCACGCTCCGCCTTATCGGCATGGGTCCGGGGGCCTTCGTTAACTCGCCGGCACGTGCAAGGCCACATGCCGTCTCAAACAAAACTCGGCCCTTGCCGGACCCATGCCGGTCTCCGCGAAGGGGCCCCGGGATACCAAAGACACGAGGCGTCCTTACAGGACGATCGTATGCAGAATCCGCTTTTCTCTTCTGTCCAATATTCGTGGGCGACGGAGTCGCGAATGGAAATGCAGCTCTCGGAAGGGCCCCATCACTCGGGCCCCTGTCGCCGGAGGATCAGGCCGCGCTGCTGTCCGAAGGCCTGTCTTCAGGCCGAGTTACAGCGCGGACCCGGAGGCGACGGGATAAGGCCCGAGTGCCGGGGCGGCGCGGGAGTCCAGAGGGGGTT
>Ga0315279_10001733_pt1 | contig 35449 bp, 33 predicted proteins | sample YL17G06_20_MG_FD_203694 | JGI IMG/M metagenome (GOLD analysis project Ga0315279, IMG submission 203694) | Sediment microbial communities from Yellowstone Lake, YNP, Wyoming, USA - YL17G06_20 | ecosystem: Environmental > Aquatic > Freshwater > Lake > Sediment | place: USA: Wyoming | collected...
AGTCCAGCTCGTCTATGAGTATGATGCTCGGAGCGTTCTGTTGAGCCTGTTGAAATATCTCTCGAAGCCTCGCCTCCGACTCCCCATAGAACTTACTTATTATCTCAGGCCCGTTTATTGAGAAGAAATTTGCATCAGACTCATTCGCTACTGCTCTAGCTAGGAGTGTCTTTCCGCAGCCGGGTGAACCGAGCAGTAGAACCCCTTTCGGAGGATCTATTCCAAGCCTCTGGAAAATTTCAGGATGCCGCATTGGAAGTTCAACCATCTCCCTTATCCGTTGAATCTCCTCCTCCAACCCTCCTAAGTCCTCATAGGTGGTACGTGGTACACCTTCAGCTTCCGCAACAGGTTCAGTCAATATCTGCAATCTAGTATCGTGAGTCATCTTGACTATTCCGTGGGGCTGCGTCTTCGCAACAGTGAACTGAACGGAATGACCAAGCATCATAACGAGCGTCGTGTCTCCCTCAACAAACGTCCTATCCATAAGTCTGTTCTTCACAAAGTTTGCAAAGTCTTCGTCAAAGTTAAATCGCATATCCACTGAAGCAAGCACTATGCTCATAGCATTTTTAACTTCAGCCTTGCGAACTACAACGTACTCGTTTATTGATACGCCGGCATTTTTACGTAAGAACCCATCGATTCGCATAATGCTTGGATCCTGGTCTTCAGAGTACGCTGGCCAAGCGATCGCCGACGTCTTTTTCTTCCCGAGAATCTCTACTACGTCTCCGGATGAAACCCCTAACTTTTGCATTGTGGTCTGGTCTATTCTAGCGATTCCTCTTGCCACATCTCTCTGTCTGGAATCCAGAACTCTCAGCTGAACTTCGCTCAATCTTCAAAGCTCCACTAAATATATTTCTGATAGAAGCACTAATCCTTTCTCCCAATATAAGTAGAGGACCATTAAAGTGACCCTGAAACTTCAATACAAATAGGGCATGTGCTGACATGACATACAAGGTCCACGCAGCTCCGCGCGCGCACCTTACCCAAGATTTAACGCCCCTTAACCCCCCCCGCTTCTTTGCCTCCATCCACACATAGCGCGCTAGGGTGTTGCTAAATTCAGATTTTAATAGTTTTTATTCGGTTTCATGAGTAGTTGGCAGTTTTTGGTTGAACAATCCTCCCATCAGAAGCATCCAAACCCACACCGAGAAAAAGCCAACACCTAATAAAATCCATTTTTGTCCGAATTTAGCAACAGCCTAGCGCGCGCAGACTTTACTCCTGCACGTTTCCTCAAAAGGAAAGAGAGGGGTTTCCAACGATTCAACCCTGTAGCAAACTGACAGGCACCAGTTGCATTTGTTGGATTGAACCGGGAAACCCATCCAAGACTGAAGGGTGCCTAAATAAAAGTGTTAGCGCGCGCTAAGGGTGTTTTATGGTTACACTTATGGCATTGTCTTGTTTAATGTAGGTGGTTAGGTGGGGTTATGTGTTTACCTGTATACTTGTAGTGTCTGGTCTACTTGAATACTACCTGTTTTTGATGTTGTTTTGGGTGTTCGTATGGGGTTTGTTTCGTTCATGGAAATATCTTGTATCAACCCTTTGGTAGTAGCGCGCTAAATCAAAGAGGTGACAGAACTTCTATATATATATGTATTAGGTATCTAAGCTTGAACTAGCGGAGATCGAATATGAAACCTGAGCATTATAAACCGATAAGGAAAGAAAAGCCCAAACGAAAAGGCAAGATTAGTGCGCGCAAAAGTCGAATGCTTGCAGTGGCTCAAGAATGGAAACCCGTTACTTCTCCACAATTGCGTGAAGCTTACTCTACTAAAATAGAATGGGCAAGGAAGCGAATTCCCAAATTGAAAAAATAAGCAGAAGCGCCGGAAGAAAAAGAAGAGCCTAGATAAGCACACGCACAAATTCTGATGGGCTTGTTTTGGCTGTTCCCTCCAAAAAGAAGGATTTTTCAACCATAAAACCACACAAAAGAACCGCAAGAAACGAATGTCAAACAAGGCAAGTGTAGTAAATGATAAAAAAGATAGAAGATCGTGCTCTGTTGTTTAATCGCTTTATAAGGAGGTATGCGTAGTACAGGGCAGTAGCGTTCTGTTGTTGAAGGACGAGAAGAACACAGCAACATTGCACGTTACAATCAATGATGAAAGGAGTGATGGAAAATGACGGAAAAATCGGGAATTGTTTTCATTGGAAGTAAACCAGTAATGAGCTATGTTCTAGCGATTATTACAAGCCTATCCGCGAGCAATGCTAAAGAAATAACCTTGAAGGCCAGAGGACAAGCAATTACAACAGCTGTTGACGCAGCTGAAATAACCAGAAATCGCTTCCTAAAAGACCTAAAAGTAAGCAAAATCGCTATCGGAACAGAGGAGATGCCAGCAAGGGAAGGCGAAAACAGAGCACGGATGGTTTCAACAATGGAAATAACCCTTACAAAAGAGTAGGAAAACCCTGGCGAACAAAGCATCAACCAGTAATATCCTTCTTTCTAGCGCGCGTTGCGGACTAACAATCAAATCGCTCAAATTCTGATACGTAATATGAGGAATTGCGTTTTGTGAGGGTTATCCTGTTATGACCATACTCCATATGATAGAGACAGAAAAGATGGAAAAAAGAAAGAAAGTGGCACGGTCTCAGCAAGCGTTGCGGGATAAGTGCCCAGAATGCGGTAGTGCAAACTTTATCCATGATTATGATACTGGTGAGACTGTTTGTGGCGACTGCGGACTCGTCTTATACGGGCAAATGATGGACAAGGGACCAGAATGGCGCGCTTTCACCCAAGAAGAGAAAGCCTCAAGAAGCCGCGTTGGGATGCCAACATCTTATTCCGTTCATGATAAAGGCTTGTCAACGGCCATAAGCCAAGTTGACCGGGACGCCTTCGGAAGAAAACTCCCTCTTTCCACGCGTTTGTTGATGTGGCGCCTGAGGAAATGGCAGATCCGTTCTAGGGCGCATTCTTCAGTTGACAGAAACCTAGCCCAGGCAATGGCTGAGCTTGACCGCCTATCAGACAAGGTCTACATCCCACGGCCAATCAAAGAGAAGGCTGCAGTCATTTACCGTAAAGCCTTAGATAAGAGCTTAGTCCGCGGAAGGTCTATCGCAGCCATAACGGCTGCTGCGGTTTATGCGGCTTGCCGCGGAAGTGGAACCCCAAGAGCACTTCATGAAATCGCAGAGGCAAGCCTAGTCGATAAAAAGGACGTTGCCCGTTGCTACCGGCTTTTGCTACGTGAACTTGATATGCACATGCCCATCGCTGACCCCCTCACGTACGTTTCAAAAATCGCTGAAAGAACAGGCATTTCAGGCAAGACCCAGGGAATTGCTATACAGATTCTTCGAGAAGCCAGAAAGAAGCGGGCTGCTGCCGGAAAAGACCCTATGGGATTGGCTGCCGCAGCACTGTACATTGCTTGTTTGCAGAACAACGAGAAGAAGACACAGAAGGACATCGCCGAAGCAGCAGGCGTCACTGAGGTCACGGTGAGAAACCGCTATAAGACCCTGAAAAGGCAGCTGAAGCTAGAAGTACCGGACTAATCATCTTTGCTTTCTTCTCAAATTTTCAGGATACCTTTGCATTGGAGCAGGTGATGCTTTGGTGAAGCCGCTGAAAACCCAAAGGGGGTGTGTGGGAAACCTCCACCTCTTGAATCTAAGGCTTTATAATAGGCGTTTAAAGGCTTCACCATAAGAAGTGGTGTTTCATGCACGCGCTTTATTCTATAAATTGAAAGAAGTGTTTTAGAAACAGATGAACTAGAACTTCTGAAAAGATTAGAAGAGATTGAAAAATGGGGGAATGAGGGGGTGCAAAATTGATGCCTTGTGCCTTCTCCATTCACATCGGCTTTACTTGCGACTTCTTTTGCCTTTTTTTGGCCGTATTCGGTGTGCCTAAATAATCTTCTTGCTTAGTACTTCTCGGAAGGGCTTCTTGCACTTTGGACAGTCGAAAAGGCCGATTTCTAACTGAGTTCTTTTTCCAGCTTTGGATGGGCGTCCGGCCATTGTCCACTTCTTCTTAGGCGATGAAACAACTGTTCCACATTTTTTACATTTAGCCATTTAATCTCCTCCAATATCTTGATAACCATGGTTTCTGATGGTGACAGATAAAACACTTTCCACTGTTTTCGGATACAAGCGCGTTCTACTCCACTACGATGAGGAATGCACAAACGAAAGGCGATCCGCGATTAACGTATGAAGTTTCTATTCGTAGAATATGAGATTCTGTTCCTCCAACCTTTCATGAAGCTTGTGCACTGCGTCATAAACGTCCTGTTCTTTCTTCGCCCCTGTGCAAACAAGATTCCCGCTTGCGAATATCAGTATAACCACCTTAGGCTCATCCATCCTGTAGATCAATCCTGGAAACTGCTCAGGCTCATACATCGTTTTTCCAAGCGCGCCCACTGCCAGTTCCAAGTCTACCTTTCCGCCCAAGCTTGCAGAAGCAACCATGTTCACAACCTTCAAGTCCGGCTTGCTGATGATGATTATTCCGCCCTTTTTCAACTCTTTAACAACTGTCATAACAGCCCTGCGCGCTTCCTGCTCTGATTTGGCGCCTGTACAAACCATTTTTCCAGAATTGAAAATCAGCGTGGCTGTCTTCGGTCTCTTAAGCCTAAACACCAGTCCTGGAAATTCCTCTGGGTGGTATTCAACTCCAGGATAACTCTTCACGACGGCGTTTAAGTCAACTTTCTGGTTCAAGGTGGCAGCGGCAACGACGTTTTGAATGTTTATTATGGCTTTAGTCTTCGGCATTAAAAACCACTTCTTATGGTGCGCGCGCGCATTCGATGACGCTTAAGCTTCCGCTTCTCCCCAGTCGCAACTGCCTTTCACCGCTGAACCAGGTTACTGTACCATTTTTGACGTCAATTACGTCGCCCTTATGCACCATGCTGATCTGGTGGTTCCATAAACTCATTTTCATTGAACCTGTTTCGTCTTTGATAAGTGCGTTTGATATACACGCCGTTGTTCCATATCTCGTGTAGACGATTTTAGATTCTGGAATCTCGAGCACCTCTGCTTTGAGGCTGACCTTTTTCATTCCAACTTTCAAGTTCCCAATCTTGGAGGTTACACCCTCGAAATTCTTGACTGAGGAAGTTCTGGCCAAAATTGTTTCCGTGTAGCTTTCGAGCTGATTCGTTCCTTGCAGGATGGTAATCGATATCGGAAATTGAGCTACAACCTCTCGACCGGTGGTAAAGAGAAAAATGGCTGAATTTTTAGTCCTCTTAGGACATTCTATAACCAACTGCTCACATTCTGACCCCTCGTGATTCCAAGCTTCCACAATGCAATTGAAAAATTCACTCGCATCAACCTTATGCAGCATTGCGATTCTGGCAAGGTTCTCCAGAATCCTTCCATCTTTGTATGAATACATGCTCTTAAGAGGCCTGCCTCTACCTCTCCAAATTTGTTTAGCCATCTAACTTTTTTCCACTCTGTTGTTTTTGACGCGCAAATCCATCGCTAAAATAATAGATCTGGAACGTGCATGTCAGTATTCTCAACACCACTTATATAGCTTAGCTGCTAGGCATACCTGTCTATAGTTATTGAAGTCCTTTGAGGAATGCCCTAACGTTTAGCGTACGCATTACCATTTGATAGAGTCCTTACACCGTAACACTTAAGACACATGCGCACGCTGATGGCAGTCTTCGCATAGCCAATATGATAGAGAAAGCACTCTCATAGAGGTATTCCGTCTACGATCTTTTTCTTTGGCTTCACTTGATGCACCCTTTGCATAATGGCACTTAAGAGAAAAAATGGACTAGGTTGTCGGTACCAAAAGCTCTTTTAGTCCCAGAACCCACTCGAGAGCGTCTTTCTGCGCATAGAATTCGTATGCAAGGCAACCGTAGAATCGCGGATTTGTCTTCAGGATCTCCTCAAACTCTTTCAGCTTGTCTTTTATTTCTTGCTCAGATCTCATGATTGCTCACCCTTCTGATAAAGACTACTAACCGTGAATTTTGCCCTCCCCTAACGGATCATCGGGTCTTAGGCAAGGAATGATATGATATTAGGGTTGCAAGAAGACGGACGCATTTATGTCTTTAGTCAAGCGTGAGCATTCCCCTTTCTTGATTTTCACGAGGAACAAACGATCTTCTTTCCAATTACATTTGGGGCAATAGATCGGCTTCGGAATTTTGTTTCCATCCAACTCATACGAACCATCTGATTCTTTACACCAGTCTTTGCAGAAGTTTTTGTCGACTTTCTGTTTTTGATGATGGTCTTCCCAGTGCGGATGCTCATGCTTTGTGCCGCAGTTCGGGCAAGTCCAAATCAAACGCAGATAGGCAAAAGAAGAATAAAAACCATTTTAGACCAATTTAGGAACAAGCATGCGCGCTTCGCAGGTGGACTAATACCTGGAAGGGTTCCATCGTACTTATGCCCAGAAGGGTTCAGGTCCGATAATGGGGCTGCCCGGATTTGAACCGGGGTCTAAAGCGCCCGAGGCTTCAAGCCTAGACCAAACTAGCCGACAGCCCCTTTGATTCAGCAACTTGATTTTCAGACGTCTAAGATAAGTGTTCCCTAACACCTTTAAACCCTTACTTCGTAATAATACGGTTACCGCTTTGAAGGTGGGAGAGTTTTGTCCGCTCCGCAACGTGTTCGTGGAGTCAGGATACTAAAGGCTGTTTCCTCACCTTTGAGGCTGCAGATTTTGAACCTGCTCTTTGACAAGGGCCCACTTTCCTACACGGAATTGATGGCTTCCTTGAAGATGAATCCTAGCAGAGATGCAGGAAGGTTTGCTTATCACCTCAAGTTCCTGCTCAAAGCAGATTTGATCGAAGCCGATGTTGAAGCAAGAAAATACCTCCTAACCGAACTTGGCAAAATGGTTATTGATGTTGCAGATCGAATTGACAAAAAAGCTTTCAAGCCGCGAAGCACACTCGTCCGCACGAGTCATCTTGCACTCGAAGAGTTTGACGCCAACAAGATTGCTAATTCCCTCATAAGAGAAGCTCAGATGCCTGCTGAATTGGCCCAAAAAGTGGCCAAGGAAGCAGAGAAACAGTTGATCCGTTCAAAAACAAAGTATCTGACCGCTCCACTAGTGAGAGAAGTTGTAAACGCAATCCTGATAGAGAAAGGCTTGGAGGAATATCGGCACAAACTCACACGCTTGGGAATTCCAGTTCACGACGTAACAGGTCTGATGGAGTCAAAAAACAGCGGAATTCGCGAATCCGCGTCCGTGCAGGAATTAGCCGGCGAAACAATCTTCACAGAATATGCATTGTTGAACATTTTTCCAAGGGACATTTCAGACGCACACTTGTCAGGAGCCCTACACGTCAACAGTCTAAGTTCATGGATCCTCAAGCCCAGCGAAATAAGTCATGACTTACGATTTTTCCTTGAAAAAGGCTTGGACTTGGAAAAGATAGACCCCCTGCAACCTTCAATCTCACCACCACAGAACCTAGAATCAGCATTGGCCTTGACTTTCAACATCTGTCTCCACACTGCAAAGGAAGTTGAAACCTCACAAACCCTGGACTACTTCAACATATTTCTGGCACCCTTCGCTAAGGACGCAGAATCTTCAAAAATCAAAGATGCTCTACGCTTGTTCATACAAAATCTGACTCAATACGCACAGGTTTCTCTGGGCCTAGAACTAAATGTTCCCGACTTCTTGACGAAGCAGCGAGCGTACGGCCCGAATGGAAAGTACTCTGGAACTTACTCAGACTTCGCCGAACAGGCCCAGCTTTTGGCAACTCTTCTCCTCGATGTTTTCGCTGAGGAAAGTGAACTCAAACCGCTTGCTAGGCCAAGCTTGATTGTGAAAATTCGCGTAGAGACCTTTACAGATGAGAGAGCAAAGGCATTAGTTCTGAAAGCTCATAACCTGGCTTCAGAGAGAGGCATTCCATATTTCGCTAATGCTACGCAGAAGAACCGTAAACATTCAGTTTTTTCTTCCTCAGGCTTTAGACTGGACGCGGATCTGGACGGCGATTGGGAAACTGACACGTTGCGCACTGGCTGCCTAGGGATGGTGACGATAAACACTCCGCGCATTGTTTATGAATCAGGGAAAGACAAGACAAGACTCTTTGAATCTCTAAAAGAGAGAATAGAGATGGCAAGCCGAGCCTTGGAAATCAAACATCGCTCGCTGAAAAATCGCGGCAGGAATCTGCTCCCGTTTATTACGCAAGGCGGCAATGGTGATCAATACTTCAGGCTTGAAAACTGTTCTCGCATAATAAACCTGGCAGGATTGAAAGAGGCTGCAGAGGCGGTCACTGAAAAAAGCATTAGCGACGAGAAGACCTTGGCGTTTGCTGCAGAGCTGACGGAGAACGTCTCAGCTTACATTCACAAGATTGGCAGAAGACGCGGAAAACGCCTGTCTCCAGCAATACTGCCAAGTTATCAAGCTTCCGAAAGATTGGCGCAAGTGGACATGGAAAGGTATGGAATAGCCAAAGTCAAATTCTCAGGTTCAAGAGACAAACCATTCTACTCTACCATCAGCAACCTAGCACTCGCAGCAGGAAAACTCCCCCCAGAACATTTGGCCTTTGAAAGCAAGCTGGCGGAAGCTCATGGCGGCGGAAGCCTAATGGCAATAGATCTTGGCGAAGCAAAACACGAGCCCCAAGAGCTGATGGAAACAACTAAGCAGCTTGTGCAAGGTCACGCAGATCTTTTTACGTATGAACGCAAAATGACCTATTGTGTTAACTGCAAGAAGAGTTGGTTTGGCTTACTCCACAAGTGCCCTTCATGCGGAGCGGTAGGAGCATTAGCTTTCTTCGACCGCTTCGCCAACACTTGAACTACAGCATAACAGTGCTGCTATTTGACTGCACCAAGTATCAGGGCCAAGAGTGCCATCCGGACAACTATGCCGTTTCGAACCTGCTGGAAATAGCGCGCATACGGCGTGTCGTCAACTTCCGGAGCGATTTCATCAACTCTCGGAAGAGGATGTAGAATTATCAGGTCCTTCTTGGCCTCACTCAGAGCTTCCAAGTCGATTCTGTATGAGCCTTTGACCTTGGCATACTCGGCTAGATCTGGAAAACGTTCCTTCTGTATTCTCGTGACATACAAAACATCAACAAGCGGAACTATTCTTTCCAGACTTGTTTTTTCTGTGACTGGTATGCGCTCTTTTATCGTTTGAAGGACCTCTCGCCTCATCCTGAGTGTCTCAGGAGAAACCAAGTACAGTTCAACATCAAACAATGACAGCGCATATGCCAAGGAGTGAACGGTCCTCCCATACCTTAAATCGCCCACGAAAGCGATTTTCAACTTCTCGATCTTCCCTTTTTCCTTCACCATCGTGTACATGTCCAACAGAGCTTGCGTCGGATGCTCTTCAGCCCCACTTCCTCCGTTGATAATGGGCACCTTTGAGAACTCCGCAGCCAACCGAGCTGCACCTTCAAGTGGGTGTCTCATAGCAATTACATCGGCATAGTTTTCCACGGTCCGTATTGTATCGGCGAGGTTCTCGCCTTTCTTCACCGAAGCAGTTTCCGCTTCGGCAAAGCCTATCGTTGAGCCTCCCAGCCTGTGCATTGCAGATTCGAAGCTCAAACGAGTACGCGTACTCGCTTCGAAAAAAAGTGTTGCCAAAATCTTGCCCCTCAGCATCTCAGAACCCTTAACAGCTAGGGGCTCCATGTTCTTAGCAACTTTGAAAACATAGTTTATTTCATCTTTCGAAAAGTCTTTAATTGAGATTATGTCTCGGCCTTCGAACCCCAAACTCACACCCAAAACAACTCTACACAACTACTAGATAAGAATTTGTGAACACAGCAGGTTGGGAAGAATCTGCTTCACAGAACTTCAGGTATGCTCGCTCATACCGTTGCTAATGATTTTTCGTAGTCAGCCACGATGTAATTCTTGCCTTTCTGGACCACTTTGTGCCCTTCCTTTTCCAAGAGTCTTTTCTGCCCTTCAACCCCTCCTGGATATTTGTCGTTTATGACCCCACCAGCTTTCAGGGTGCGCCAATAGGGCGTGGTCTCTTTGGTCCAAGCCTTCTGCTCTTCAGCAGCACCAGCCGCAATCCGGGCAAAAATGCCAGTAGTTATTGGACAACACATTGATGCTTTGTGTTTGTTCGCCAACGTTCTGCGGATTTCGTTTATTGTGATTACTTTTCCTTCTGGTACTTTTCTCATAATTCCGTCGACCTCTTTCGGTGCAGGAATCACAATTGTCCCGGTGCCCCATTTTCTACTCATTTTCTCGGTGATTTCCTCAACTCTTGGCAGATCTTTGCTGTCTTCGAGTTTTTCAGTCCAGCTTTTCTTTTTTGCCACATTGTTCCCCCAAAAAAAAGTCTGTCCGATTCCTAATAAGTCTTCAGATCATTCCACAACAGATCAGGTTTCATGGGTAAAAGTCTTTATCTAGGTTCGTCGCATAAGCGTTTTCTTGATCGGGGGATTTCACATGAGCGAAACTGAATTGCGTGTTTCAAAAATCAAGAATGGCACTGTCATTGACCACATAACAAGCGGGCACGCGTTGGACGTCGTAAGGATTTTGGGAATTACTGGAAAAGAGGAAAGCCCAATCACTATTGCAATCAACGTGCCGAGCAAACGGTTGAAGAGGAAAGATATTATCAAGATTGAAGGAAGAGAGTTGAAGCCTCAAGAAGTGCACAAGATCGCTTTGATTGCTCCCCATGCAAGCATCAACATTATACGCGACTACAAGGTTGTGAAGAAAGACGAGGTGAAACTGCCGAAGGTCATTGACAACATTATCAAATGTGCGAATCCCGCTTGCATAAGCAATACTAACGAACCTGTGAAGGCCAAGTTTTATGTTGACTGTGAAGAGCCTCTGTTGTTGAAGTGCCACTATTGTGGTTATATTGTTGAGAAGAAGGATGTGCTTCAACAGTTTTAGTCTGAGAGTTTAACGATCGGTGCTCCAAAACGTTTATATCGTAATATAGCATATACTATAAGTTGATATGTCCGCAAAAAGACATATCGTATGTGTGCACAACACAAATACACATGGTGAAAGCATGATCGATCCATTCACGTCCAACCTGTGGTTAATCGCGCCCGCCTTGTGGGCCTGCCTCATAGTTTATGCAATCTGGTATTCTACGAAAGCGAAACACTACGCGCCGATAACGCTCACAGAAGCCAAGCAACTTTGGACGATACACCGACAGAAATCCAGCTGCGGCTGCACAAAATGGCGACCGATAAAACACCATGGCCAGACAGTCGGCATCGAGTGCGGCTGCGGCCACAAGCACGTCCAACAACGCCCACTCGTGGCCCATGCGCCTCCACCATCTGTTGCAATGCAGACTCCCGCTTTCAACACCGCCCAATCTTCAAACCAATCCTCATAAACACAGGCAGCTTCACTTCAACCAAGTCGCTCACGGGCTATTCGAAACAACGCTTTGAAGTAAGACTCTTTCAGAACATCACCCGAAGCAAGGCCTTGGCATTCTGTAGTTAAAGAGAATTCGCATTTTCCACTTTCTTGTGATTTTAACTCAAAGGGATAGTACCGGCAAATAAGTGGTCTTGAACCGTATATGGAACAAGCATCACCTTCGAGAAAGACGCATTTACCATTTCCATTTTTTCTCATTTCATAGACGTAGGGTTCGTGCCCTCTTGTTTGATGGGCGAATGCTTTGATGGTTTCGCACGTGGTTTCCGAAATCGTCTCTGCCTCCTTCCTCAAGATGAGAATGTGCCTCGATCTTGTTTCAGTGTCACCACAGCACAGCGTGCATCTCGTGCATTGAAACCGCACATTTCTTGGGTAGACGAAGTTCGCTTCGGACTTAGACATCAACCATTGATGACGAATGCGAAGGGTAAAAACTCTTGCGTCCTGAAACTTGGTGTCGCGCGCGCTAGTTACGTGATGTTGCTCTCTATATAGTTCTGCGGAAAACTGCGTCGCAAAACCCTCCGCAACACCAAGAATCTGCATGTAATCATTGAAAACGTTATTCATGAAAAGGCTTTTCAGAGACTTGTTATTAACCTTCTAATGGTTTACTGTTATCAGAGGCGTTGAGTGTGGAGGAGATTCTGCATCAGGCAGAACAGTTAGAGAAGGAATATGATTGGCTTAGAGCTACCGAGCTACATGAGAAAGCACTGAATCTGCTGCCCCAAGATGATTTCTCGAAGATGGGAGAAATTCATGAGAGGTTGGGATATGCATTCTACCATTTTGCGTTTCAAGCTGAAAGTAAGGACGAGTTCAGAGAAAGGTTGCGTCAATCTGCCGCTGCTTATGAGAAGGCTGTTGGATGCTATGGAAAGCTGAATGAACCCGTGAAAACGCCGAGGACATCGCGTTGCAACGCTATGATTGCCTACATAGGCTATTGGCTTGCCCCAGAGGCAAAAGAAAAGAAGAAGATGATTGATGAGTGCTGGAGATTGACAAAGGAAGCGTTAGCCGATTTCAAGGAAGCTGGCGAAGGGTGGGAATATGGAAAAACGCACAACCAACTTTCCAGCAGTGTTGTTTTTGCCTTCTGTCTTGATTGGAATTTTCAAGCACGAGAAAAGATGATGAGAGAGGCAGTTGAGAGTGGAGAGCAGGCAATCAAGTTTCTTTCCACTGCTAAAAACCCGGAGGAGCTGGCCAGAGCCTATGCAAGAACTGCCTTCTTTCTGGGAGTTTTCAGTTATTATTTCCTAGACGTAGACGAGAGAGAAAGAGATTATCAAAAGGCTCAAGACTATTGGACTAGATCCAAGGAGATCTCTGAAGACACTGGGCTGTTTGAGCTATTGTATCCCATTTTTGGTGGTCAAATTCTCTTGTGGGGAGAGGCTACCGATGAAACGCTGGGGAATCTAAAGAAAGCCTTGGAGTACGGCACAAAAACAAAAGACAAATTCATCATTGGAAGCGCATTAGACTGGCTAGTTTATCACACTGCATGGAGTGGCCAAAGAATCCAAAGTTTAACTGAAGATGCTGAAGCAAGGTCGGTGTTTCACCAGACAATCTTACGGTACGCCGAAGATGCTAAGCGTCAATATTCCCCCATTTCTTTCGTAAGCCCTCGCGGAGATTTTGTGTGGATTGAAACGGCTCACGCCGAGAGCGCTGGGGCCAAAGCTTTCCATGAAACAGATTTGAAGAAAAAACGTGAGCTATCGGAAGAATCAGTTGAGCTTGCACAAAAAGGATTGAAAAAGGCTGAGGCTTCCGGATACCCGGCGATCATGTGTCATGCACATCATATTTTGGCCTCGGCACTCGTTCGTCTGGCTCTGACAGAAGCTAGATCGGAAGAAAAAAGGAGACTTCTAGAAGAAGCACTTGCACACAGGATTGATGCCGCTAAACTGGTTGAGCAGCTTGAACCTTTCCTCTACTGGGACCGCGGCATTCATCAGTACATGGTGGCTTCTGTAAAGTATAACCTCGCCGACCTAGTCAAAGACCCACAGATAAAGAAGGGCATGCTCGAAGAAACCCTAGGGGATATGGAAATAGGCATGCACCTCTGCATCAAAGAGCTTCCCTTAATGCTCAAAAAAAGTGAAATCGTCTACAGTGCCGCCATCGGATATATTCAAAAAGAGTTTGGAGACCGTCTGAACAGTCTTTATGCATTCACTCACGACACTGAGCATTTGAGAAAAGCCGTGAAAGCCTTCATTGAAGCCGCTGAGTCATTTCAGAAACCTAATCTAAAGAACTGTATAGCTGAGTGTAACTGGAAAGCCGCTCAAGCCTATGACAATCTGTCTGAACATTTGAAGGCTGCTGAAAATTTCGACATTGCTTCAAGCAACTACAGAAGCGCAGTGGAAAGAACCCCTCAGCTCAAAGACTTCTATGAAGATCACGCGCGTTACATGCAGGCCTGGGGCGAAATCGAGAGAGCACGGCATCATCATACAAGACAAGAGTATGGCTCAGCAAAACAACACTTTCAAAAAGCCGCAGACTTGCACAAATCGCTGAAAAAGTGGAATTATCTAGCGCCCAACTATTTCGCTTGGGTGCAAGTCGAAGACGCAGAAGATTTGAGCAGAAAGGAAAGAATCGAAGAGGCCATCAATGCTTTCAAACAAGCAGACAATCTTTTCAACGAAGCAAAAAAATCACTCGAGACCCAGCTCAGCAAGATCGAAGATACTGACGAAAAGCAGATGGCAGCCGACTTGGTCAAAGCCACCGACGTGAGGCAAGAGTATTGCATGGCAAGAATCGCCCTTGAGCAAGCTAGAAAGATGGATAAAGAAGGAGACCATTACTCCAGTTCAGAAAAATATGGTTCAGCAGCTGAGGCCTTTGAGAAGACAAGTGAATCGGTGGAGTCTGATCAAGAACGAAGGGAAATCAAATTCACCATAAACCTTTCTCGGGCCTGGCAGAAAATGACGTTGGCTGAAGCAAAATCGTCCCCGGCACTGTACCTGGAAGCATCCCAACTGTTTGAACAGACAGAGGAGCTTAGCCCGAACGAAAAAACAAAGATGCTGGTGTTAGGGCACAGTCGTTTCTGCAGAGCACTTGAAGCGGGAACAAAATACGTTGATACGAGGGATCCAGCAATGCATGTCGCAGCTGTACAGCACCTAGCAAGTGCATCCGACTACTATATCAGAGCCGACTTCCCAAACGCTTCAGAATACGCTAAAGCCACAAAACTGCTTTTCGATGCCTCCGCATACATGGACAACGCTGAAAGAGAAAGCGACCCTGACAAAAAAGCCAAGCTGTACACAATGGTTGAAAAAATCTTACAGACGTCAGCAGGCTCCTTCACAAAGGCAGAGCACCCGGAAAAAAGAGAACAAGTTTTGAAACTCCTTGAAAAGGCAAGAGAGGAAAGAGAGCTTGCCACTTCTCTGACTGAAGTGTTGCATGCCCCCTCAATCGTTTCTACCACAAGAGTCCTCACGGCCCCGACACCGACTCATGAAGAAGCAGTTGGGTCAGAACGGTTCGAACATGCCGATATCCAAGCAAACCTGATAGTTCACCAAAAAGAACTGAAAGTCGGTGAAGACCTTAAACTGGAAATAGAGCTTGTGAACGCCGGAAGAGGCCCAGCAGTCTTGATCAAACTCTCAGATATCATTCCCACAGGTTTCGAATTGGTGGACAAGCCAGAAATCTACCGCGTAGAAGACAGTTACCTGAACATGAAGGGAAAACGTCTTGATGCACTGAAACCAGAAGAGATAAAGATCACTCTCAAACCGAAGAACCAAGGCATTTTCCAGTTAAAACCGAGAATTTCCTATCTCGATGAAAACGGCAAATACAGATTTTATGAACCTGAGCCCGTCAGCATAACGGTCAAGGAATTGGGAATCAAAGGCTGGCTCAAAGGAGAAAGATGATCTGCCTGCTGGTTTTGCTGAAATCCTGTAGCGCGCGCGAGGGTTCGATCTTTGTCTTCCAAACGAAGAGAATAAGCCAGACACACTGTTGCTGAATGGCCCGAGACTCATTTACACCACAAGGGACATGTCATTCATCTCGAATAGAAACAGGTCAATTCTGAGCAATTCAGGGCAAGTCATTTTGTCAACTCACGGAAGATCGCTGGTTGTCGATAGACCTTACGTTTCACATGGTTGCTGCCATTAACCCTCTTTTTTCTCATTTGCACTGCCAAGCTCAATCTGTGCGGGAGGTTTTTGTGAACGCTTCATGAGACTTAAGATGATTAACCCTACAAGGGTGAGGCCGCCTGAAAATCCTACGTAGTACAAGCTACGGTCCAAGTATGCGCGGTAGGGGTCAGTCAATTCCCAGAACAGAAGGATAAGGCTAATCGCAAAGCCAGTCCCGGCAAGAGCAGTCATTACGAGAACAGCCAGTTGGACCGTATAACTGAGCCGCATATGTTCTTCCTTCTTCATATGACGATGAGCTGGACCTGGGATTTAAGAACTTATCGAATGCAAACTCGCAAGAAAGAATCATTTGCCGACTTCTGCGAGACCGGAGCGAAGGGGCCAGTGTGCGAATTGTGTGGATTCTGAATATGAACCGAGCCTTCACAAACAAGATATTCTGAATTCGTAGAGCTTTGCTCATGCAATCAAAGACTGAAGAATCCATAGCCGAGATTGAAGCATACGACACTCAGACAAGACAGCCAAGAAGCTTCGAACTTTACCAAGAGTACAGTCAATGTAACGTCATCGAGGTAGTCAGGAACCGCAGAGCCGACTATGAAAAGGCCGATAAAGAAACCAAGCGAAGACTGGAAAAAGAAGTCGAAGCAGAGGTTGAAGACTTCCGTGCTTGGTTAGAAGAAACCAAAGGCATCCAACATACAGTTGCGCACTACTATTCGGTCAGTCTCAAGAGCGTGCTTCTTGGGCTTCCAATAGGTGTGCAAATCGCCGAGCTTTTTGACGTCATACTTAACAACAGATTTGAAAAACGCGAGTTTGAAGCAAGAAGACCAAAACAGATTTAGAAACAGATGTCTTAGCTATCGAAGCGCGTGCGAGCACTCGCTCCATGACTATGACTATGCGCCAAAATAGTCTTTGACTTCTCTTGTTCGGAAGTAGATGATAGAGATGACACTGAAAAGCAACGGCACGATAGGAACAAGCAGAAGAAGCCAGTTAGAACTCGCAAACCAATCGGTTCCCACGAGCATAGTCGCGATAATCACTGAGCTAAGAATCCCTAGGACTGTCCAATAAACTAGTGAGAGGTACCAAGCTGGTCGGGAACCTAGCAGCATAAGAATAGCAAAGAAAAGACCGAAGAAACCCATAATTGCGGGTGACACCGCAAAAATCAAACCAAGAAAAGGCATGCTTCCTAAACCGTCCATTGGCGGCGCCATGGACACTGCAAAGAGTAATATGCCTAGGACAATTGAAACTAAAGACCCCATTACTTGAAGGACCGCTATTCCAACAAGACCTAATGGTCTCTTTGCCATGCTTCACCACCAAACGTTAGCGCGCTCTTATTAGAAGGAGTGTTTTCCAAAGTTGTTGGCCAGTATGATTACGTCCAAGATGTTTACTACGCCGTCCCGATTGATGTCTGCTTGTTCATTCCACTTTGGATGTCCAGGATAAGACCCGAAGGCTGATGCCGCTTGAATAGCATCGAGAATGTTTACGATGCCATCCTGATTCAAATCTCCAAGAACAGGAACATACGGTGGCATAAGAGGATAATTGTCCTGATTGTCTGTGTCGATAACACATGGTATGTCGCCTATTCCATCACGTCCAGTTTCATTCTGGTACGGCCCCCTGTACAAGTCAGCACCACCATAGTCACTCCAGTAATTACCCCCAGAAGAATAACCATCATCCCAAATGTTCATGTATCCTTCAACATACGTTTGATTTGAATTGTCGATAAAGTTATTATGGTATATTTTGTTGTTAGACGAACAGTGGACATAGATGCCATATTTATTGTTTTTTATGTTGTTGTCAGACAACGTGTTGTGATCAGCACAATAGAGCACAATGCCAAACTCTATGTTTGCTGTCACGTTGTTGCTGATTACTGTGTTCCTGAATGACTGTTCCAGATTAACGCCCGCCTTTTCATTGTTTGCTATGTTGTTGCCTACCAACAGAACATTAAACGAAGAGAAAACATTGACGCCATAGTAGTTGTTTGTCAAGTTGTTGTTTCTGACGGTGACATTACCTAACGTAGAGCTGGCATTAAAAAAATAAATGCCTGCATTATATTCGGTGCCACTGTTTTGTATCTTGAAGTCGCTGACAGTGACATTGTAGACTGTAATAGAGACAACATTTCCGATTCCTTTTCCGTCGATAATCGTCGTTTCTCGGTTTTCTCCTGTCAAAGAAACCGTTTTGTTAACGACAACATTTTCATTGTATATTCCAGCCTCGACAAAGATTGTGTGTCCGTCTAGGGTTTCGTTTGCGTTGATAGCTTCCTGGATGGCTACGTATCCCAATCCCGTATTCATATTGTGAACTGGGAGAGAACTCCAAGGATGCATTAGAGGGTATCCATCTCGATTGTCAGCATCAATAAAATAGGGCGTATCGCCTTGGCCATCGCTTCCAGTCTCATTCTGATATGGGCCACTGTAGAAGTCAGTACCATTGTAGTCACTCCAGTAATTGCCGCCAGAAGGATAACCGTTGTCCCACGTATTTGTAGAGTATATGCTTTGGACTTGATCCCCGTTATTTACGAAGTTGTTGTGATAAATTTTGTTGTTAAACGAAGTTTCCAGCCAGATGCCATGGTTATTGTTTGTAACGTTATTGCCAGTTAGGCTGTTGTTGGACGAGCCACTCTGCAGGATAATACCACCGCCATTGTTTGCTATCTCGTTGTCCATCAAAGTGTTGTTAGGAGAGTCATACAGTAAACTGAAACCTGTTCCACTGTTGTTTTTGATCTTGTTATTTAGGAAGGTATTATTGGAGCTATATTTCAGATCGATGCCCACCGAGCCATTTATCACGTAGTTGTTTACAAACTCGTTGTCGGATAAGTACCAGCCGAGAATGCCATATGTGTTATCTGATATGTTGTTACCTACCAACATGTCATAAGAACAACTCTCGAGATAGATACCAACCCCGTTGCTTGCGATGCGATTGTTCGTCAACGCGTTTTTATACACGCTGAGAAGATAGACACCACACTGGCTTTGTTGTATGGTGAATCCGCTGATCTTCGTGTTGTTTACGATAACCGTTATCACCTTTCCGAAACCACCGCCATCAATAATTGTGGTGTCCTGGCTTTCTCCAATAAGCGACACTGTTTTGTTTACAACTGTGTTTTCGTAGTATGTTCCTGCTTCAACAAATATTGTGTGTCCATTTAGGGTTTCGTCTGCGTTTATGGCTTCCTGAATTTTAGCGTAGCCTAATCCCGTGTTTATGTTATGGACTGGAAGAGGACTCCAAGGATGCATAAGCGGATAATGGTCTTGGTTATTAGCATCAATAACGTATGGAGTGTCACAAATTCCATCACCATCTGCATCAACACCAGTGTAGTCACTCCAGTAGTTTCCGCCAGAAGGATACCCATCATCCCACGTATTTATCGATGGCCCAACACTAAAGTAGACGTGATACTGGTTACTAATGAAATTGTTGTGGCAAAGTCTGTTGTCAGATGAACACTCAAGCCAGACTCCACACCAACTGTTGTTTGTGATGTCGTTTCTATATATGTTGTTGTTTGAAGAATAGAGGAGGGCAATGCCATAATAGTTGTTTGTTAGGTTATTATTTACTATTTGTGCATTTGTTGTGTAGGCGAGCAGTATGCCTTGACCGTTATTTTTTAGTCTTAACCCTTTGACCGTTATGTTAGTCGAGTTTACAAGTGCCACATATCCAGCGTCTGATGGCACCTCTATGTTTTCGCGACTAACCCAATAATATATAGGCTTACCGTCAACGGTGTTCGACGTATCTATATCTTGAACGAAATGTGAAATCGCATAACCAACAACCATAAAGTTGTAGTCGTTGTTAATCATGCTGTTATTCCTAAGCACATTGCCAGACGACCAGGAAAGGTGAACACCACCATAGTTGCCTGTTATGTTATTTCCAAGAATGGTGTTGTAAGATGCTCCGGCGGAGAGACCGATGCCCCAGTCAAACCCCTTGACGTTTGTTCCTTTGATTGTCACGTTGTTTATGCCAGATAAATAAAATCCATTTCCGCTCCCTGGACCTTGAAGTGCACATCCAGCGCCATCGATTATTATGTTACTCCTTTGAACTACAATAGAGTCATTAATGTTACCAGTAAAGGTGTAGATTCGTTCATCTCGTTGAATCGGAGCCGTTGGAGGATCAACGCTCCCATCCGCCCTAATGCAAATAGTTCCAGACGCCTTAACTGGTTGAATGTTAAATGCCAGTGTTAACATGCTTGCTAACAGCAGAATGAGCGTTATTGCTGAAACAGTCTTTCTCTTCATAAACAGCATTCGCCCTTCTCCAATTCCACCAGAACAGTATCATTCCAGACAATTTATCGTTTATGGAGAAAACTTCTATGCACGTTCAACCAGATTCTTTACCTCTTGATAGCTCGCGCTCCTCCACAACTCATAAAAGACGAAGCAACGGATAAAACAAATGATACAAAGTGGGATTCAGATTGAAGTTCATTTGACATTTGTTCTTCGAAGCAAGTTATAGTGGAATAGCATGAGGAATGAAGGGGAAGATGCGACAGCTGAATTGGATTAGAGAAGAGGTCCGCTGTAATCTGCCAAAGATCAGGTTGAAAATGGATTCGAGGGTAGGCCCCATTCTAGTTTTCGAATCTAACAGAACGAAGATTGGTCTCTCTTTCTGTCACAGAAGGAAGGATCGTTCTATAAGGATTTCAGGATACACTTTTCCATTGTGTGCCCGATGCACTGGCCTTTGGTTGGGTTTTGTAATGGGACTTCTGGTTCGCGTTGCAGGGTTGCATATGCCACTAATATTTGCATTTGCGTTCATGCTGCCCCTGGCAGTGGATAGTCTTACCCAACTCGCTGGATATAGAGAGAGTAATAATCGACTAAGACTCCTTAGCGGTGTCCTTTTCGGAATAGCTACAAACATGTTATTTTTCTGGATCAGGTTATAGGAAGCTGGAAAATGAGTGACGGAGACTGGACCGAATGCTGCGCAAGTATTCTGGTGTCAATCGGATTGGCCTTGTTAGTTGAATGGGCTCAGTCGAATCCCTTTTGGGCCTCTGTGATAGGGACAACTTTTCTGTTTTTCATAATGGTTGCGCTGCCCCTGTTCATATACACTAAGAGCGTGGCATCAAAGAGGGATGTAGAAGCAAAGCAGAAGATGAAGTGGGGTATGGTCGTTGGTTACCTCATCGGTTTATTTACGTTGATTTCAGGTATCCTTTTCAATATTGTTCGTGGTCTGTTCGCCGTCTTTGGTGTTTGTGCGTTTGTTGGCGCTGCAGTAGTCGCTCTTGCATATTATGTTTTCAAGGATCAGTCGAGGAGAAACGAGCAAAGAAGAAGGAGAGCCTTAGCCTGGGAGTTGAAAGATGAGTTGGAACAATTGAAGGAAGAACTGAGTAGAGGCGTTATCACGCAGGAGAAATATGAGCAGAAAAAGAAGGCGCTGGAAGATCAGTTGGATCAATTGAAGGCGCCCGACGCAATCTAAGCGCGTGTGACGGTGTTTCCGTATAGGTGCATGGTGTTGATTGAATTAGACGATGAACTCTGGAACTTTTACAGGAAATCGTGGGCTTTGACAGCCGTTGAGGTCATAGAAGATTTTTTCACAAGTAATATCTAGACATTACATCTATGTAGGTTGGGGAACGGGATTGCCGAAGCGAGTATTTTCTGCAGTCATGTTCATTTTGCTGTTAGCCAACATGTTGACTTTAGTATTAAACATTCAACCAGTCAAAGCAAGTGGAACCATTTACATACGGGCTGATGGCTCAATAGACCCACCAACGGCTCCTATCTATACCGCAGACAATATCACATACACCTTAACGGGCAACATTCCTGTCGGTGCCGACGGAATTGTGATTGAGAGAGATAACATTGTTGTTGATGGAGCAGGCTACACCGTAACAGGAAGCGGAAACGGAAACGGGACAACGCTTACGGACAGGAGCAACGTGACGGTGAGAAGCATGACGATAAAAAACTTCGAATATGGCATTTTTCTCGACTCTTCTTCTAACACCACTTTGTCTGGTAACAACATCACGGCAAACAACTACTGTGGCATTAGGCTCGGCTATTCTTCTAATAACACTGTTTCCTGCAACAACGTCTCAAACAACGGAGGTGGCATTTGGCTCGACTATTCTTCTAATAACACCCTGCTTGGCAACAACGTCACAGCAAACAATGGGGGTCAATGCATTTGGCTCGGCTATTCTTCTAATAACACTGTTTCCTGCAACAACGTCTCAAACAACGGAGGTGGCATTTCGTTCTCCTCTTCTTCCAATAACACTGTTTCTGGCAACAACGTTGCAAACAACGGGTGGGGTATTGGGTTCGGCAATTCGTCTGATAACATTTTGTCTCGCAACAACTTTGCAAACAACGGGTATGGCATTGAGCTCGGCTATTCTTCTGATAACAATGTTTTGTCTGGCAACGACGTCACGACAAACAACTATAATGGCATTGAGCTCGACGAGTCTTCTGATAACATTTTGTCTCGCAACAACGTCACCGCAAACAATGGGGGTGGCATTTGGCTCGTCTCTTCTTCTCATAACATTTTATCTGGCAACGTGATGAGAGGTAACGGACACAACTTTGGAGTCACTGGCTATGTTTTGAGCCACTATCTGCAGTCGATTGACACTTCAAATCTCGCGGATGGTAAACCAGTTTGCTACTTCATGAACCAGTCCGACATGGCTGTGAATGCTGATGCGTATCCAGAGGTCGGGTATTTGGGCTTTGTCAACTGCTTCAACGTGACCGTGCAAGGGCTGAACCTAACAGGCAACGGTCAGGGGCTTCTGCTTGCATTCACAAACGATTCAAAAATCACTGGCAACAACATCGCAAACAACTGGTATGGCATTAGGTTCGACCTTCCTTCTAATAACAATGTTTTGTCTGGCAACAACATCGCAAACAACGACCATGGCATCTATCTCCACTATTCTTCTAACAACACTTTTTATGGCAACAACGTCACTGCAAACGACGAGGGTGGCATTTGGGTCGCCGATTCTTCTAGTAACAATGTTTTCTCTGGCAACAACGTCGCAAACAACGGGTATGGCATTGAGCTCGACGAGTCTTCTAACAACACTTTTTCTGGCAACGACGTCACGGCAAACAACGGGCGTGGCATTGAGCTCGTCTATTCTTCTAACAACGTTTTTCACCATAACAATTTCATAAACAATACTCAGCACGTGCATATTGAAAACACAGGTTATGCGAACTCTTGGGATGACGGTTATCCTTCAGGTGGAAATTACTGGAGCGACTACAATGGAACCGATGCAGACCATGATGACATAGGCGACACTCCATACATCATTGACGCTAACAACATAGACCATTACCCACTCATGATTCCAAATGCAATTCCAGAGTTTCCAATATTCTTCATCTTGCCATTATTCATGATGATGACATCACTCGCAGTCTTGGTCTATAAAAGAAAAAACAAGTAAGTAACGTGATGTAAGATGAGTGGAAAACTTTTCTTAACAACGTTTTTCATAACCGTTCTCATTGGCACTTTGAGCTTGTCATTCGAAGTTCAGAGGGTTGAAGCAACTGGCACCATTTACATTAGGGCTGACGGAAGCATAGACCCGCCAACAGCACCAATATCAAGCGTAGACAATGTAACTTACACTTTGACGGGCAACATCACCTGTGAGGCTGATGGGATGGCGATCGTGGTTCAGCGAAGCAACACAATAATCGATGGAAACGGATACACGCTTCAAGGTGTCGGAAGTGGGTGTGGCTTTGGCCTTCCATATAACGCAAGCTTTGTCAAAGTTGAACACATAAACATAGTAGGCTTTGAAGCTGGTATACGTCTGATTTCGACGTCTGACAACATTATTTCTGGAAACAACATAACAAACAACAAGTACGGAGCTTACATTAGCGGTTCGTATTACAACATTTTCTATCACAACAACTTTGTAAACAACACGTACAACTTTGAGGACCAGAGTGGAGCTCCAGAGAACCAGATATGGGATGACGGTTATCTTTCTGGCGGCAACTACTGGAGTGACTACGAAGGTGTTGACGAAAAAAGTGGACCGTATCAAAACCAAACCGGAAGCGACGGAATAGGCGACGCACCGATCTATCGGTCGGACCGATATCCACTCATGAACCCTTGGACTCCACCCACTCCAACCCCGCCAACGTCATACGTCATTAGAGTCCCAATAGACTTGGCTACTATACAGGAAGCTATAGACGTAGCTGGCATTGATTACCCGATTTTTGTGTATAACGGAACATACTATGAACAGTTAGTTATTAGAAAACCGCTGCTGCTCATCGGTGAACAGCCTGAAACAACGATTATTGACGGCAGAGGACAAGAAAACGTAATCAGCATACTATCAAATAATGTGGTCATTCAGAACTTCACAGTAAGAAATAGCGCTTACGCGATCTCCGGAAGGCTCTGCGCAGGGATATGCATTGAGAGACCAGGCATGCCATTCCCCTTCATACACAATAATTTTCTCATAGGCAACATCATAACTGACAATAGCGGAGATGGAATCGCATTCTATTACACATCCAACAATACCGTTTTGGAAAACAACATAACAAACAACGTGAGAAGCATCTTTCTCTACGGTTCTTCAAACAACAGCATAAGCGGCAACAACATAATTGCGAATGAAATAGGCATCTCTATCCAGGAGTCTTCATTCAACAGCATAAGCGAAAACAACGTGGCAAACAACGGGTATGGCATCTATTTCAGCTATCTTACAGACCTCAACAGATTCTACCACAACAACTTCATCAACAACACCCGGCAAGTGGAATTCCACCCCCAATCTGGCTACACCAACTTTTGTGACAATGAATACCCTTCTGGTGGCAACTACTGGAGCAACTACACCGGAACTGATGCAAACCATGATGGCATAGGCGACACTCCATACATCATTGATGCAAACAACACAGACCATTACCCACTCATGACCCCATACATCATTCCAGAGTTTCCAATATTCTTCATCTTGCCGTTATTCATGATGGCAACATTACTGGCAGTCATAGTCCACAGAAAGAGAGGCATAAAGAATCGAAAGACTAGTTCAGACTAACCAAGAATATCCTATTATTGTTTGGAAAGCATTAGGGTCTGTTTGTCTTTCTTCGTTAAGACCCAGGCCAGGAATACTATTATTGGATACAAGGATGCTGATACGATTCCAGCAAGTCCATAGTAGAAGAATGGTCTTTGAAATTGGTATTGCTGGAGATGTAGTGTCATGTTAGCGTAGAACCATCCTGACTTTTCGTTCTGGATTTCGATGCTGTAGGTGCCGGGTTGTGTGAAGAGGGCTGGAATGCCGATGCCGAGGTTGTCCGGTGAACCTCCCAGAGGAGCAACACTAAGGACTTTTCCAGAGGGATCAAGAATCGTCAGAACAATATCCATGGTGCTGGTGTATTTGAAATCGAGCTGGAAGTGATATTCTTTCCATTCAACAAAAGAGTCCTCTGATGCAAGAGTTCCTATTCTTATGCCATCTGGTTCCCCTATCGTCGATTGGTTCCCATAGGTCAAGGTGACATTATATACAAACCGCTGGTTAGGAGCAGCAGCCACCGGTATATCGGGAGCTATCACGAGCTCCCCATACGTTTGCGTCGTAGAGTCTACCGCGTGGACGCCTACCAACAGCAAAACGACTGCAAGAACAATGGAGAAGATTCTGATAGAGGTATCTACCTTGGTCTTACGCATCGAAACCGCTGGCGGATTGTGTTCTTCAACTCCACCCATCAATCTAGCAGCAGCCAAGCCAAAACTTGACAACTTGTACTTGCCATCTGAAGAATGCGTCACGAGATCCCCCAGGTTCTCAAGATGATAACTGAGATGACCACTGTCAATAGAAAGAACCTCAAGAATCTGCGAAAAAGTCAGTTCCCTGTCTCGCAACATCCGCAATATTTTTCTGCGGATAGGATGTTTCAGAGAACTGAAAATTAGGGAATAGGTCTCTTCATCGGCCAAACAAGCATGCCCCCAATCCCTACACCTTGCTGAAAGGCGTTAAAAGAGGTTTTTATGAAGAAAGCTTTACAACACAATTGGAGAAGGAAGCTTCCAACGCAAAATTCTCTTCACTCGCCAAACAAAACACGCTTTATTCAGCAGCTTTGCAGAATGTTGACATCAACAAAATGCTACAAACCAAAATGCGCACAAAATTCAACATACACATCAGCAAAACGGCGCACCAAACCCCACCAAAAGACCCAGCTACACACTCACCACAATACTGTGCGTGCTGAAAACCTAGGGGGGAGGGGGTAGGTCATTTTTGGCTGATTTTCAACCAAAAACCATGTTGAACAGTCCAGACTGAAGGCCTAGCTTCTATGTCAACAATATCACGCGCTCCGCAGAAGCAGCAACATTCAGGAAGCAAACAAACCATGCACACATCGCGGATAGTTTTGTGGCGCCGCCGATAGGACTTGAACCTATGACCGACTGGTTAACAGCCAGCCGCTCTACCTGACTGAGCTACGGCGGCATCAAATCGAGACACAAGTTTTGGGTTTCCAGAGGTATTTAAGGTTAGTTGTCTATATCTCCGCGTTAATACCAGCCTGCCTAATCTTGTACTTCGCAATCATCACAAAAAGCCTATAGAACGGCCTAATAGCATTCGCCTTCCACCCCTCAGAAAAAGATATACCAATCAGATCGTCAACCCAACGATAATCATGCTCAAGACATTTTATCATCAACTCTTCATGAGTCTTCGTCATTTCCGTATTCTTGAACCAATCCTCATCCTTCAACCTGCCCATCGGGACAAAAAAAAGAGGCACAATCAGGCTTCTGCAACCCTTCAAATCATCTATCAACTCCATCGTTTTAAGAAGATCATCCTCAGTCTCCTCCGGAACACCCACAATCAAAGTACACGCCGGAACAAGCATGTTGTCATGCATCAACCCCATCGCAGTACGCGCAACTTCAGGCCACTCCTCCGGTTTGAATGGATGAGCCTTCGCAGGCATAATCTTCTTGGCAAGCTCCGCAGAACCTGTTTCCAACCCTATCTCAACTCCCCACCAACGCTGCTTCTGTCGTACAAGTTCCGCGACTTGTGCAAAAAGCCTCGGTTTCGCCGCCACAGCCGCAAGTGAACAATGACTCCAAGTCACCCCGTCACACTTCTGAAGCACCATCTCATGCAATTTGAGAAGCTTCTCATCATCAGGCACAGTGGTCTTCGAACCGTACAACATGACGTCATCTTCATGAAGAATAACCCCTCTGTTTCCAGCCTTCAGGTTCACATCCACTTCCCCGAGTATCTTCTCGATGGGGAACCAACGCAAAGGTCTCAACGTTACGCTGCAAAACTTGCAACCTCGACAACAGCCTCGACCGATTTCCACAAGCCCATTAACAGAAGCGTTGACAATATCCGGGATTTCCTCCACGCGCGGCGACTCTTCAATACCGACCTCATAACTCGCAGGCAACGGTTCATCATTCACCGCAGCCCTGAACACTCTGCCCACAACCTTCTCAGCCTCTCCCTCGATGACGCAGTCTATACCATACTTCTCAACAAAGTTCGGCCTGTACTTAAGCTGCCAGACACCCGGACCGCCAACAATTATCTTCATCCCCCGCTTCTCGGCCTGCCTGACCTCAGGAAGCTCAAAAAGATGCCTGAAATATCGCGCCAAAAACGGCTCCCTTTTGAGAATAGAGGCAAGAGTGCTTGATGCAGGGCCCAGACCAAACGGGTCCATCACGTGTATTCCCAGTACCTTTGCCTTCTGAACAAAAGACCCGAGATGGTCCGGCGTAACCGTCAAGACATTGAATCCTTCCTTCACAAGTTGGGCTTCAATTTTTCTCAAACCGTAAGGCGCAGACGCTGGGATACCGTCTTCCGTCTTAATCGGAGGGAAAAACAGTCGACGAAACATGAAGTCTGGTACAAAGTTTGAAGGAGCACACGTCCCAAAACCCAGAAATTCATTTCTACGGTAGTCACTCATCAACGTGCTATCGGCGGTGAGCACTACGCTGTCTTCCAACTTGCAGTCTCCCCGACATAGACCACGCTTTACTCATTATGTTTCTTTTAACCCTTTATTTTTTCCGTTATCGCCTAGAAAAGTGTATATGTTCGGTCCCGCAACTAGGGTGAAAGACCATTGGAGAGTAACATGTTGAAGAAGATCCTAGAGGTCAGATGGCACGGCAGAGGCGGTCAAGGAGCATGGACCGCAAGTGAACTTTTCGCACGCGCAGCCATCGCTGAAGGAAAACACATTCAATCCTTCCCAGAGTTCGGCCCTGAAAGAATGGGCGCGCCCGTCACAGCCTTCACCAGAATAAGCACTGAACCAATTAGAATACACTGTGCAGTTTACAACCCCGACGTTGTAGCTGTCTTAGACCCGACACTGCTCAAGACAGTCAAGGTCGCTGACGGACTGAGCAATAACGGTGGAGACATAATAGTCAACTCAAAAGAAACTCCAGCCCAAATAAGAAAAATGCTTGACACAGACAAAGGAAAAATCTGGACTGTTCCAGCATCAGAAATATCCATGAAAATCCTAGGCATGCCGATAACGAACACGGCTATGCTTGGCGCCGTAGCACGCGTGACCGGAGCCGTAAGTCTAGAAACGATTGAGAAAATGATCAAAGCACGCTTCAGACCCGATGTAGCTGAGAAAAACTTCTCGGTCGTAAAGGAGGCTTATCAGGAGGTAAAATCTGAATGAGCCAGAAAGACAAAACATGGAAAGAAATCTCACTCGCAGGAGTCTGCTGGAAAAGCAGCCGAACCTATCTGACTGGAGATTGGAAATCTTTCACTCCCGTGAGAGACGTAAAGAAATGCACAAAGTGCCTGTTATGCGCTATTTACTGTCCTGACGGTGCCATACATTGGAACGCCAAGACAGCCGACATAGAATTTGACCTCAACTTCTGCAAAGGCTGCGGAATATGCGCAAATGAATGCCCGACCAAAGCAATTGTGATGAAAGTTGAGTAGGGGGATGTGAAAAATGAAAAGCATGGTAAAACAAGAAACTCACGCGCTCAACGGAGACGAAGCTGTCGCCCTAGCTGTTAAGCAAGCAGACGTCGACGTCGTTGCCGCTTACCCGATAACTCCTCAAACAATAATCGTTGAGAAACTCAGCGAGTACGTCGCAAACGGCGAAGTTGAAACAGAGTACGTATGCACCGAATCAGAACACAGCGCAATGGCAGCATGCCTTGCAGCGTCAACCACCGGCGCCCGAGTCTTCACAGCCACAGCATCAGCCGGCCTAGCGTTGATGCATGAAATGCTGTTTGTGACTTCAGGATGCCGCGCACCAGTCATAATGGCAGTCGCAAACAGGGCATTGTCAGCGCCGTTAAACATTCACGGTGACCATTCCGACGCAATGGCCGAACGCGACAGCGGTTGGATACAGATCTACGCAGAAAACGCACAGGAAGTCTACGATTCTATGCTTCAAGCTTTCAGAATTGGTGAGCATTTGGACGTACAATTGCCTGTTATGGTCGGCTTAGACGGTTTCACGTTGAGCCATACACTGGAAAATGTGCTCGTGCTCTCCGATGATGTCGTCAAAGAGTTCGTTAAAACACGCCAGTTTCCAGTTGTGCTTACTCACGACGGAAAAACCGTGCCTTTCAAACTTGACCCAGAAATGCCGATGACAATGGGACCTGTAGCAATGCCGAACTACTATTTCGAGTTCAAGCGACAACAAGAAGAAGCCATGAGAAACGCATTGAAAATAATCCAAACGATCCATGACGAATACGCTCAACTGACCGGCCGAAGCTACGGCGACGGTCTACTTGAACACTACAGGCTTGACGATGCGGACGTAGCCGTGATTTGCGTGGGTTCAACTGCTGGAACCATCAAAGCGGTGGTAGACGAGTTAAGAGAGAAAGGCGTCAAAGCTGGATTGCTTAGAATTCGCACTTTCAGACCCTTTCCAGCAGAAGCAATTGTGAAAGCACTGGGAAAAGTGAAAGCGGTCGCCGTTATGGACAGAAGCATAAGCTTCGGCGGCAGAGGCGGAGCAGTTTTCCACGAGGTCCGCCACGCACTTTACGACTCTTCGAACCGACCCTACGTCGTGAACTACGTTTACGGCCTGGGCGGAAGAGACACCAGCCCAACCCAGATACGCCAAGTCTTCGAAGATCTGCAGAAGATACTGCAGATCAAACGAGTTGAAGAGCTAGTGCACTATCTCGGGTTAAGGGAGTAAAAAGGAGGAAGAATGAATGGAAGTAGCTGAAGGAAAATTCACAGCAAAAGACATCGCTGAAAAACCCGAACTGTTCCTTTCAGGACACAGAGCATGCGCAGGATGTGCCCCAGCAACCGTGTTGAGACTAATCATGAAAGCCACTAGAGGACCAACGATAGTGACAAACGCGACAGGATGCATGGAAGTCTCCTCGACAATCTATCCTTACACATCTTGGGCAGCACCATGGTTACACACAGCCTTCGAAACGGCAGGCGCAAACGCTTCAGGAATCGAAGCAGCCTTGAAGATACTGAAAAAGAAAGGAAGAATCAAGAACCAACAAGTCGATGTCATCGCATTTGCAGGAGACGGCGGAACATATGACATCGGCATACAAGCGCTTTCAGGCGCCGTTGAAAGAGGACATGACTTCCTGTTTGTGCTCTATGACAATGAAGCTTACATGAACACAGGCATACAAAGAAGCGGAGGCACACCTTACGGAGCATCTACAACCACTTCTCAAGCTGGTTCTGCCGTGCCTGGAAAGCTGGAGCAGAAGAAACCCATAGCAGACATCATGGTGGCTCACGACATGCCTTATGTCGCGACAGCATCACCCTACTACTGGAAAGACCTGATCCAGAAGGCTAGAAAGGGCATTGAAGTGAACGGCCCTGCATTTCTGCATGTGTTTGCACCTTGCCCAAGAGGTTGGCGAAGCGAATCTTCAAAGTCAATAGAGCTTTCGAAACTTGCAGTAGAGACATGTACCTTCCCACTGTGGGAAGCAGTGAATGGCAACTATCAACTTTCAACTCCAAGCAAAGTCATAGCATTGGCACCGCAGAAGAAGAAACCTGTGAAAGAATACCTACAAGTTCAAGGACGATTCAGACACTTATTCACACCAAAATACGAAAAAATGCTTGAAGAGATACAACGCAGAACAGACGAAAAATGGAACCGGCTGCTCAAAAAATGTGGTATTGTACCGACTGCACAAGCTAAATAAAATCCCTTTTCTTATTGCTTTATTCTGTTAATTATGAGAACCGAAGAGAAAAACCTGAAAGTAGTTTCCATAGAGGAAGGTTTCGAACAGGCTTTCTGGAACCTCGTCAATCAAGATCCATTTCACTACTACTTTTTCATTCTCGACCTTAAACAACGCCCAGAACAAACAAAAATTCTCCTTGCAATGGAAGAAAAGAAGATACATGGACTAATGCTGGTCTATGCAGACCTCATTGTTCAACTTCGTGGAAATCGAAAAGCAGTAACAGAATTGCTTGACTATGTCAATCTGGAAAAGGTCGAGTTGCAGGCTCCCTTGGACTGCGAAGACATTGTCACCAAGAAGTACAAGCCACAGATCAGATATGAGCTGGTCCTGATGACCTTGAACAAAGGAGAGGAGAAACTGCAGATCATCCACGAGCCGGTGAGACTTGGACCTGAAGATGCAGAGGAGGTTGGGGAAGTGATGAGAAAAGCCGATCCTGAGTGGTGGGGTGACATAACAGCTGAGAATAGGAGAGAGTCATTGGAGAAGACGTATTGGCTTGGGATAAAGCGCAACGGAAAGATTGTTTCTGTTGGCAACACTCGTTTTGATGATCTTGGAAGCAATATTGGGGTCATAGCGACTGACGAACGTTATAGGAACATGGGTTGCGCGACTTCAATAGTATCGGCGTTAGTAAAAGAAATATTGAACAAGTCTCCGACAGCGCTGATTCATGTTCTGAGCAATAACAATCCAGCCGTTCGGGTTTATTCGAAAGTTGGCTACAAGCCTTACAAGCATTATCTTCTTGTGAGAGCAGAGAAAGTCAAGAAATAAGCCTAACAGTATTTGACGAGCATAATCAGCACGGGCTAAGCTGCTTTTTTCAGATGTTTTTCTATTTCATGCTCAGCGTTGTCTGCTTTTATGAATATTGGCACGTTTTCCATGCCTGTCGCTATGTAGCTTGAAAGGAGCCACTCGCCTGGAGCAAATTCAAGAGTCTTTTCAAGGATGTTTTTGTCTATCATGAAAGTGTCACTTACCAGTTGACGGTCGTAGGGACGTGGCAGCGTTCCGACAAAATATGTGTGAATCTGCTGGAGCGCGTTTGTGTTCAGATAGGCTATACGTTGCGTTGCTATGCACACGCCTAACCCGTATTTTCTTCCCTGTCTGAGCAAAGTTTCAACGTGAGCAGAGCATTTTGCTTCCATTCCGCGCGCGCTGGCAGTCTCGTGTGCTTTTTCACAGTCGAACTGCATTCTTACAAAGTCTGAAAGCAGATCATCGTAAAGAGTCTTCAACGATGAAAAGCGCTGTTCATACTCTAGAACTGGGTGGAAGCGCCCAGCTTGAGCACTTCACTGGTTCTTTTTATTGCGTCACTTAACGATGACATGTTCGCGGGTTCTCTCCAGGGTGAGATAGTAGCCTTCTTACGGTAAAAAGCGTTGTCAACTGTTACGTTTTTGCATGTCGAACTGTAACGTCTTGCTTTGCTGCTTCTGCGGAGCGCGCGATATTGTTGACATAGAAGCTGGGCCTTCAGTCTGGACTGTTCAACATGGTTTTTGACTGAAAAACAGCCAAAAATGACCTACCCCCTCCCCCCTAGGTTTTCAGCACGCACAGATCTGTGCCGTGGTCTTCTCTGGGTATTGGGACGGTATCGCTGTTGGCTGTTGCGACTTTTTCATGTTGGAATTTCAACAGTGCGGGCATTTGGTCTTGGCGAGCCTCGGCGCTTAGACTTTTCTTGCTGGAATATCGCTCTGCTCTCTTCCACTGCTTATCTGTCAGTTTCGATGTCAAGCTCTCCAGTATTCTCTAGCCACAATATCTCTTCTGCTGCTCTGCAAATAGGCTTGCCTTCGTAGGCAAGAACAAGGCAGTAATGGTCTTCCTTTTCTCGGCCAAGAACTTGCCTTTGTCCAAGACGACTCCGTCTAAAACGTCCACCGTTCCCAGACTGATACTCTCCTGAACCATGTGCACACTGAGGGCGACTATTCTACTAGTAGGAAAGCGTATCTGTTCATAGTCTCCGAATAGTCGCGCAAAACCTCGATGGGGTAACCAAGCTGCTTAACAGTTGAGAAGACGTCAACGGTCATTGCCTCTGGAGTCGGACGTGCGGATGTCTTGTTATTGCATTTGACCCTGTCTTCCGCACAATTCTTGCAAAGGTTACAGGAATCCATGTAGAGCAAGAACGCTTTTGGATGACCTGCGAGGAACACGTCACGTTCCAATTTCAGAAGCCTTCCATTAATGCCCTTCGTCCATTTGTGTCGATCCTCTGGCTTCTCAACTTCCTTTTCAAAATGAAAGACAACACCTTCACTGTATTCCTGAAAGAAACTTTTGCACTCATCAACGGACGGTGTATTCGGTGGACAGCACGCGTTTTTTCCGTATTCTCTGCAGCCAAATGTGCATTTCATTCTTACCCATTGAGAAACCACGATGTTCTGCGGCTTGATCCATCTAAAATCTGTAAACCGGTGCTTTTTAAACAGTTCTTCTAGCTGCTCTCGGTTGATCATGTCGCTCAGCTCCTAGGCCACAAACATTATGACTATGCTTGCGCTGTTCAAATAATTTTGCGTGCCCCAGTCTACGCGATTTTCAACCAGAGTTTTGCTCACGTATCATGAATCGCTAAGTGGGGCGACTGCCTAGTGCTCGTTGCCGTCGTACCAAGCTTTCCTTTGTGGTCTATGTCTGTTGGAGGTGAGATCCTTGTCTCTTACTCTGGCTTCGCAAGTGTATGAGGGTAATATTTCCTGGTGTGAAGTTCGTATCCGTTTTGGACTTTCTTGACTTGTAGGCAAAGCCACTTTTCGCTTCCAAGTTTCTTGTATTCGCTTGCAGTCTTGACCATTCTTTCGTTTCCTTTCACCTTGTCACATGGAAATTGTGAGCATTCAAAGCATAGGTCAAGTTTGCGTTCCATGCAGCAGTTGCGGATTTCGCATTCTGGGTTTAGCGCTAAGGTCAGCGGTTGGTACTCCCTCGCTTTGAACATGTACCAGAAGGCGTAACCGGCGAAGGCGAACCAGATGATTCCTGCCACTATCTCGGACATTTTCCAGGCCTCCTTTATTTTGTATTTCTGTTGTACAGGTGTACAATGCGTCCGTTTGAGGACACGTGTCAAATATCGATATATCGAGTATTACGATATAGGTTTTACTTACGATTCCGACTCCGAATTGAATCCGCAAAAAGCTCGGTGCAAGTAGTTGAGTCGAAGTCTGAGCTGAGCTTGTTCTGAATCCGAGTTTGAAGCATCTAACTTTCATAAACAATATAATTCGCTAAATACAATCCAATTTCTGCTCTCGAAGGGACGCATAATTTCCGCCCTGCGTCCTCATAGCATTTGTCACCAACTCGTTGTCCAAGCGTTCCCCGAGAGAGCACTTATCGACTAACCGGCACCTTGACTCAATGAAGCTCTGCGCGCCCCACAATCTACGAATGATTATGGAGGCGGAGGCGGCGGTGGAGGCAGAGGCATCTCGGGTTGCATCTGAGGCTGCTTTCTCCCGCGGAGAACGAAGAAAACGGCGACGAGCACAGCAACTATGACAACCGCGACAACCACCATTATGAGCGGGTCAACGCCTGCTCCGCCGGCTTGTCCGTGGGCAGTGATCTGTACTATGAGGTGAACGTCAGAAACCCCCTTGTACGTGGTTACGAAGAAGTCGAAGGTGTCGTTGTAAGGTGCTGTCCAATCTTCAAGCAGTGATGTGATGTTCTCCTTGTCGTAGATGACCTCTGTGCTGCTGTTAAAAATACCGAAGCTTATCTTACTGCCGACAGTTGTGATGTTGATTGAAATCTTGTCTCCAGCAGTCAGGCTGCGGCCAAAGCTTCTGCCATAATCCGTGTCGGACACGCTGAAGCTTTCATCCAGAAGAGGCTCAGCGCAAGCCGCCAGATTGATTAACAAAAAGGACAATAAAACAGTAACTACAGCAATCAAAGCCTGTTTCTGCGTCATGTTACATCATCCCAATATTTTCTTCCAGTTCAGTTTTTATGAGTTTTGGAACGAACATCTACAACGGCATGGGAGGGCAGGCAAGCCAGCTTTGGATGAGCACAAAAGACAAAAATAACCCGTCACATAGATTGCTTGAAAGCATTCGACAGGTGCGGGGTTGCCCTAGCCTGGATTGGGAACTTACCAAGTATCCCCTAACGCTTAAATACGCGTTTGCCCACGGTTCCTTGAACGGCAATGAGAGTTTGGGAAGAGTTTCTCAAAGTAGACGGCTGGAGAAGCCAGTTCGTCAGTGTTGACAACGTATTGCGCCATTACGCCAGAAGGATCAAGAGCGAGAGGACAAGAGAAAATTTCTGCAGCACACTGATGC
>Ga0315279_10001734_pt1 | contig 35428 bp, 31 predicted proteins | sample YL17G06_20_MG_FD_203694 | JGI IMG/M metagenome (GOLD analysis project Ga0315279, IMG submission 203694) | Sediment microbial communities from Yellowstone Lake, YNP, Wyoming, USA - YL17G06_20 | ecosystem: Environmental > Aquatic > Freshwater > Lake > Sediment | place: USA: Wyoming | collected...
GCCGTGCTTGCGAAAAAAGGTAACAAGCAAAAACGCAAGAAAGAGACGAGATGATGATGAGGATCAATCACTTAGAGTGGGGCCAAAATAAACTTCCGAAAGGGGCCGATTATTGTTGCCGAAACCAGCGCGACCTGCCGGAGAAGGCCGACGTCCACCTTGGCGTAGAGAGCTGTAGTGTTGAGGTCACGGTGCCGCAGCACTGCGCCGATGGTGTCGAGCGTCGCGCCTTGGCGGAGCAGCCGCGTCGCAAGCGAGTGCCGCAGAATGTGGGTGCCGCGGGATGGGGCCTGGATGCCCGCGCGCTCGATCAGGCGCCGAACCACGTCGCGCAAGCCGCTCGAGCTGATCGGCCGTATAGGAGCACGCGCGGTCAGGAAAACATGGTTCGTGGCGGCAGCGGGACGCTCGGCCTCGAGATACCTGAGAATCGCGTCTCCGGCGTCCTGGGAGAGTGGTAGCCGCGTCTCGCGCCGTTCCTTACCGACCACACGAAGCCGCGCCTGCGCCCAATCGAGGTCGCCGAGCTGGAGCGCAACGACGTCAGTCGCGCGCAGACCGAGCCGTATCAGCAGGAGCAACATGGCGCGATCGCGCAGCGCCATGGAACTGGGGCGATCGCATGCCCCGAGGATGCGCTCCACGTCGCTGTCCGGAAGATAGCGGGGCAGCTTTGCCAGCTTCCACGTGGGGACTTTGGGAACCGCCTCCATAAGGTCCGTCGAGCAGCGATCTTGTGCCACGAGCCAGCGCAAAAAGCAGCGGACGATGGTTGTCACAAAGCCCGCAGACGCTGGCGCGTGCCGCTGAATGTGCTCAAGCACAAACCTGCGCACGGCTGCCGCATCGAGCCTCGCGGGGTCGTCGTCCACAGTGCAAAGCAAAGAACCGATAACCGGCAAAGCATGAGAGATCGTTGTCGCCGCCAGGCCGCGGTGGTCGCGCATCCAAGCGCCGTACTCCCTGGTCAGCTGTGAACGTTTCGGCTCGGGGGCAGATGTGGTCACCGCGCCCGCCTCGCGAAGGTACCGCAGAAACTGGTGGATCCTGAACGGCACTCTTTTGCGGTCACGCGGCTTCCCAGGGTGACAGCGGCACCGGGAGAGGTGACGCACAAAGCATGCGATCAGATCTTCGTCGAAATCCGCGACCGCCGTGCCGCGCCGCTCGGCCCATTCTGACAAATGAGCGGCAGCGGACATGTAGCATCTGCTCATCCCGGACGAGTATCCCTGGGCGAGCAGAGACGCTACAAAGCCATCAAGAAATGTCCCCGCAGGCGCGCCGCGGAGACGTTGCACGGTGCTGGGTTGCTTGAAGCGTTGAATGATCATATTGATGTCCTCCTTGGGTCAGAGCCCGGTGAAAGAGGACATCTATATGCCCAGATTATGCGGACTAATTCTACCTATTCGGGGCACTCTACGCCGCAGCATCCCCAGGCGTTGCCAACCCGCACAAGCGCATGGTCCGCATAACTCCGGGGTCCGCATAATGCCGCTCATGCGGAACACAAACCCGTGTTTGGCCTTTTCCGTAAGCCTTTCTTCAAGCCCGAACAGGTACCCGCTGTACGCAAGACGGCCTAAACAAAGCTGGTTAGCTGGACGGATAGAGTTGGTGAAGGTGTAAGGCAATGTATGCACACATGTCAGCTTATATGCGCACTGAACTGATAACAGAGGTCCGCTATGTTCGAAAATATTTAGATATTTCGGTTAGAATCCTGATCGACGGAGCCACAACCGTGATAGCGTGCGTATATCACTTGACATATTCTAGCGCCTGTGTTATTGGTCTTCTTATGACGACTCCTGCCAAAAAGAAGGCCTTGCTTGCTTCCGGTACGCTGAACCCGCATCCGGAAGCCGTCCGATCCGAGCTCTTCAAAACGGATTTCTTCGATCCCTGCGACCGAGCTCAGGTCAAATACGAGATGTTGCGCTCCCATTCGGTCGACGGAGATCCCGTTGCGGAGGCGTGCCGCCAGTTCGGCTTTAGCCGGGAAAGCTTCTATCAGATTCAGCAGGCTTTCCGCGAGCTGGGGTTCATTTCCTTCCTTCCGGGAAAGCGAGGCCGCAAGGGCCCTATAAAACTCAAGGGCGAGGTGCTCAAGTTTGCTCTCGAGAAGAAAAAGGAGAATCCCGAGATTGATCCGGCTCAATTGGCTGCTTTGATCCGGGAGCGTTTCGGCCTCGAGATTCATAGGACGACCGTGATGCGGGGGATGAAAAAAAAACGGCACTCGCCGACAGAAAGACCGGCGAGAGGAATTCGTCGCAAGCGACGACCCGGTACAGGCAATTTATGAAAATGTCCGCCGCGAGGCATTGGAGAACTTGGAGCCGCCGTCCTGGGCCCTGGAACGAGTTCGCCGGTCTGGAGTGGCAGGCTTGTTTCCAGACTCACGGAACGACTTTCCGTTCATCCTCTACACGCAGAGCGTTCCTCGTCCTGCCTGGAGCGGGAAGAGGGACTTTCACCGGGAGAGACTGCATCAGGTTCATGAATTCCTCATCCAGGAGGTGACAGAAAATGCGAGCAATTCGAGCCGCCATCTATGCGCGGGTTGCCTGCGCGACACAGCAGACGAAGCATGCGATCGTCTCCCAGCTTGAGGCCTTGAGGCACCATGCCGCCAACAGTGGCATGGAAATCATCGAAGAGTTTACTGATGAAGGATATAGCGGATTGCGGCTGGATCACCCCGGCCTGGGTCGGATGCGCGATCTGGCGGGGCGCCACGGCTTTGACGTGTTGTTGACCTGTGGTCCGGATCGGCTGGCACGGAGCTATGCGCTGCAAGTTCTCATCATCGAAGAGCTGCAACGGTGCGGAATCAGGACCATCTTTCTGGACAGGGGGCCGGCTGGCGAGCCGGTCTTAACGCTGCGTGAGATCACGGTAGTAGTAGCCGAGTTCGAGCAGTCGAAGGTAACCGAAAGAGATAGGCACGGTAACCGCCACGGGGCTTGCTGCCGGGAAATGGTTTCTCCCGAGCTGCCTTTCGGTCATGGACGCATTCCTGGACGCGCTAGCACGGCGTCACACGTGGAAACACGGGAAATTGAGGCGGGCGTAGTCCGAAAGATCTTGGACGCGCGTAGCTGTCTCCCGGCACGCGAGACGAACGATTCCATTGATGCGGCATCCCTCGGCAGCGGGCAGAGAGACCTTCATTCTTCTAAACAGGGAGTTGAGTGAAAAATGCGAGCAGCGATTTATGCCCGGGTTTCCAGTGAGAGGCAGGAGAAGGAACATACGATTGGGTCGCAGTTGGAGGCCTTGCGGGCATACGCGGCCAAAAACGGAATGGAAATCGTCGAGGAGTTTACCGACGAAGGGTACAGCGGCGCACGGCTGGATCGCCCAGCCCTGGACCGGATGCGCGATCTGGCAGAACGCCGGGGGTTCGAGGTGTTGCTGACCTACTGTACAGATCGGCTGGCACGCAAATTTGTGTTGCAGGCCTTGATCCTGGAGGAGTTGGAACGGCTCGGCGTGAAGACAGTTTTCATCGAGGGCGGGGCGGCGGACGATCCGCTTTCGAAGCTGATGCACCAGATCACGGGAGCGGTCGCCGAGTTCGAGCGGGCAAAGATTACCGAAAGATACAGGCGTGGCAAGCTCTACCGGGCGCGTTGTGGAGAGATTGTCTCTCCGGACGTGCCTTTCGGTTACGTGAAAATCCCCCGGCGCGATGGTGTCCCGGCACACGCGGAAATACAGGAAACCGAGGCTGTCGTAGTACGGAGGATCTTCGATGCCTATGTGAAGCAGGAACTCACGGTACGTCAAATCGCCAAGCAGCTCACCTTGGATCGGACACCGACGCCGAGAAGCGGCGGCGGGCAATGGAGCTGGTCAGCGGTGGACCGGATTTTACACGAAGAGGCCTACATCGGAACCTACTATTACAACCGCAGGCACTGCGTGCCCATTGAAGGCGCCTACGGCAAGAAACGACAGCGTTTCAAGTGCACGCTACGGCCCAAAGAGGAATGGATTCCGATCTCCGTGCCGCCGATCATCGACCTGGCGACCTTCCATGCTGCAGCCGGTCGAGCCCGAGAGAACGAGGCATTCTCTCCGCGCAACCTCCAAGAGGGTGGTTACTTGCTGCGCAAACTTGTCCGCTGTGGCCGATGCGGATGCAGTTGCTCGGCACTCACCAGCAAACAAACCTACGGTGGGAAGGTTCACAGCAGCTACTACTATGGTTGCCTGCGCACCACGAGCGGTTTTCTCAAGCAGGAGCGATGCTCGCAAAGGCGTATCCGTGCCGATGTGCTGGACGAATTGGTGTGGGAAGAAGTGAGCACCAGGCTGCAGGACCCAGCGCTCGTCCTGGAAGCTTACCAGGATCACAAGACCCAGCGCAGGGATCCATCAGACCAGGACGGGTCGAGCGAGAAAGATGAGAAGCTGAAAGAACAGATCAAGTTGGTCAACAAGGAACTGTCGCGGCTTTTGGACGCGTATCAGTACGGTGCGCTAGAATTGCCGGAGTTACAGAAGCGACGGCAACTGGTAAACTCGAAGCTCGAGATGCTCAACCGGGAGCAGGAGTTATTGAGGAAAATGGCTGCCGAGAAAAAGAAGGAGACAGACATCAAGGCAAGTCTGGGGGAATTTGCAGCCTTGATTTCGACCAACCTCAAGCGGATTTCGTACGAGAACAAGCAGAAACTGTTGCGGATGGTGTTGGATAAAGTCGTGGTCAACGAATGGAAGGTAGACGTGCATTACAACATCCCGCTCCCGAAGCCCGCCCCAACGCCAGAACAAAAAGTGTCAACCAAATTCGATTTGCGTTCCACATGTAACTTTATGCGGAGCTCCGCATAAACGGCAGAGCCGCTCCAGTCGCATTCGGTCATGCGCGGGAACGCAGACATTGGCGTGAACGCTCACTCCCGAGACGGTGGCACAACGTGGACCCGCGAGGGCTTCAAGGCTCTCCACGTCGATGCGATCCCCGACGGCCGTGACCCGCCGGCCGGCTCGCGGCCCGGTGGCGATCCGCCCACACACCGAAGCCCCGTAAAGTTCTGCGAGCAACGGCTGGTCGCGGCGAAGCCGGTCGGTTTCTTCGGCATCGGACTGAGGCCCCAGACCTCGCCGTTGGAGCAAGGTAACGATCCGGCGCGCAATGCGGGCTGCAACCCGGGCCACCTCGGCATCGCCGGGTGGAGGCAACGGGTCGAAGCGGAGGCACCCTCCCTCTCCTGCAGCATAGACACCGTCGAGTGCCAGCATGTGGAAATGAACATTCAGATTTAATAATCGTAAGGACCGAATAATGCGAAGGAAATGGCCGGAACCGTGTACTGACAGGTGTCCGGCCAGATCCATCTTCGGATAATCGGATGGTTCTCAAATCAGAGTGAGTCGAGCCAGGCCATCAATTCCACATCACATTTCCATCGAGGCGGTTTCATAGCTCTGGCGGATGCGCCCACTTTTTCGAGAGCTAGGCGCTTTGTTTCAACGTTGGCCCGCGCATAGTGGTTCGTGGTGTCGAGGCTGGCATGGCCGAGCCAGCTGCGGATGACGGTCACGTCGACGCCGGCTGCTACAAGAGAAACTGCTGTCGAGCGCCTGAACGTGTGCGGCGAGACTCGTTTGCCGACAAGTGATGGAACGGTTTTGGCAGCGGTGCGCACGTATTGCTTTAATTTGAACCGTACACCCGCAGCTCCAAGTTGACGTCCATACCGGTTCACGAAAATGGCTTTGTCGTCCCCTCGGGACTGCCTTTTCAACAGAGCCTTGAGCAACTGAACGGTTTCAGGCCAGAGGGGGCAGATTCGCTCTTTTCGTCCCTTGCCAAACAATCGAACGTGACAGGGTGATTCTAAACGAAGGTCTTGGGGAGAGAGATTCAACGCTTCTTGGATGCGGGCGCCCGTATTGTAAAGGACGGTCAACAGAACGTGGTCCCGCTGGCCCCCAATCTTCGAGCGGTCCGGCTGGGCGAGAATGGCGCCGACTTCGTTATCCTCCAAATAATAGAGTGCGGGTTGCGGCGCCCGTTTTGTGGGTATGCGCAGCACCTCAGCGCACTGAGCTGCGGCCAGTGGTTCACGGTCGGCCAGAAAACCAAAAAAGCTGCGGAGCGCGGCCAATCGGCAGTTCCGAGTTCCAATCGAGACCTTCCGTTCTTGCTCAACATGTTGAAGAAATGCCAAAACTTCGGCGGCTGTCAGATCGTTTAGATCGAGCTGCGCAACGGATTTGCTTTTCCGTGCAGCGACGAACCGAAGGAACAACCGCCAACTGTCACGATAGGAGAAGACGGTGTGACGCGTGACGTTGCGCTGTTCCGCCAACCAGCCGTGAAAGAAGGCGTGGAGTAATTGAGGAAACGAAATTGGCTTCATGCGCGGCCTCCCGTCAAACTGGCAAGGACCGCCGATGCAGAAGTCCGGAATCGCTCGCCCGCCTGCTGAAGCAGTTCTTGGGTGATGGTGAGGTAAACCAGCGTCGAGTTGATGTCCTTATGGCCGAGATAAGTGGCCAAATATGGCAGACGGGACTGCGGATTGGTGCCTTGCCGGTACCAAGCGAGCATGCGGTTCACAACGAAGGCATTGCGAAGGTCATGAATCCGCGGCCCGGCGCGTCCCTGTGCAGGCTTGAGGCCCGAGAGACGCAGCACCCGCACGAGCAGCTTTCCCGTCATCACGTGGGAGTATCGGCCAGAGGCGCGCTGATGCCAGAACAAACCGGATGACGGGGCATCTGGCGCACCTGCCAGCTTGCGGGCATCCAGATAATCCCGTAGCGCGGCGATGACGCTGGAGGCAAGCGGAAGCCGGCGTGACTTGAAAAATTTGCTGTCGCGAATGTCAATGGTTTCATCATCCAGGTGAATGTCACCCACATTCAGATGAATTATCTCACCCAGGCGAAGTCCCGCGCAGTACGCCAAGACAAGCATGGTGTAGAGCATTTGTGGCCGCAGCGGTGAATGCGGCGAAGGGAATCGCCGCGCTGTTTCGAGCAGTCGCCGCACCTCGTCTTCAGAGTAGATATATGGACGGCGATACATCCGCCGAACCTGCTGTTGAAGACGCCGATCAAACGGAACGGCTTCGATTGCAGAGTCTTTGCGGCGGAGAGCCTTGGAAAGAACTCTGCCGATCGTATTACATTCCAGGGCATGTTGGGCGGTTGAACCGCTGTCGACCCATTCCCGCACCAACGCCTTCAATGGTTGGCCAGAGAGGCTGGGGCGGTATTGGAGAAACCTATCGAAGCGGAGCAGGCCCTGCTCATATGTGTCGTAGCGATATCCCATCGACTTCATCAACGCCACGTGATCACGCATCGCTGCGCCAAGAAAGCTTCCGAAACGGGGCAGTGGCCGCAACTGCTGGAGTGCCGCGGCAGGGTCAGGACTCAACAAGGCACGCACAATCGGCGCCGTGGTTCGCCTGCTTGGCTGAGTGTATTGCTTTCGCAGTTGCGCGAACGGATTGATCGAGAGAGATCCCGTGTTGACCATCCAATCCAGAAAGCGGTCCACCAAGCTGGCCCGGTGGATCACAAGATGAAGGGGCCACCTCAGGATCCTATCGCGCAGCCAATCCTGCACGACTTCCAGCGAGATGGGTTCACTTCTGTGATGTTCCCGAATGAAGCGCTGGAATCCACTTAGAATGCAGCGATAGACGTGGCGCGTGGCCGGATTGCGCAAGTGGAGGTGCTGGACGTAGAGGCGTGGCGTTACGGCGTCGGCATCCGGATACGGCTTCATGGTGTCACCTCCACCGGAATCTCCAAAGCGATACTGCGTAAATCCTCGGTCGCGAGCTTCAGGTAAGCGGCTGTGGAAGCCGCGGCCCGATGGCCCAAGATATCGCCGATCTCCTTCACCGGCACTGCCGCACGCAATAAACTTGCCGCTCGTGCGTGACGGAACGCATGGGGTCCTCGTTTACCCGCGGGCTCGACACCAGCGGCCGCCAGCCGGCGCTGAATAGGTGTGTACAAACTCGCGCCGCTCTGAAAGGGCCGGTAGGGAGCGCGAGCGCGGATAAAGATGCGGCGCTCTGGTGTTCGGGGACGGCCCTTCTGCAGGTAATCCAGAATGGCGTCGCCTACAGGAACCAGCAACGGCAATTCGGACTGCACTCCTGTCTTGGAATGCCGAATTCGGAGCACTTCCTTTTGCCAGTCCACGTCGCCCAACTGGAGCGCCGTGACCTCTCCGGCCCGCAATCCGTAGGTGGAGAGCAGCATCAAGATTGCATAGTCTCGCAAACCCGTTCGAGATCGATCCTGGCGTGTCTTCGCCAATACCGCCTGAATGTGCTCCGGCCTCAGTAACGATGGAATGCTTTCGAAGGCATACAACGTTGGGCAGATTACCGCTGCCGCCAGATCGCGGGTCACTCGGCCGCAGTTATGCAAGTAACGCAAGAAGTCTCGCAATCGGGTCCCGCAACCTTTCAACGAAATGCGGCGCTGCGATTTGGCCCGTGCGGTCATGTAGACGTCAATATCCGTGCCGCTGATGGCGAGCAGGTTTTGTTGATTCCCGCGCTCCCCCAGCCAAACGAGAAACCGTCGTGCCTCGGCGCACCGGTCCGACCTGCTCTCCGGCGCCAGACCGCGAAAATCGCGCAGCCAACTGGCGTACTCTTCACAAATCTGCCGATGAAACGCCTCAAGCGAAGTCGAGGGAACCGCAGCCGGCGGCCACTGCCCCCGAGCCAAACGCAGGAGCATGTGGATCCCACCGGTATGCGAGTTGCGCCACAATCTGATCGGATACGGGCTGCGGTGGTACCGCTGGCGAAACAGCCGGAGTTCACTCGTCAAGTAGGAACTGATGTGTGATGATTCCGCGACTTCGACCGCAATATGACGTTTGTCCAAATATCTAAGGAATCGTCTTGCGACTTCGGTTCAGCGGTGGAATGTTTTTCGACAATATTCTTCCTGTTTCAAGTGCTCTTCCAGCCGGAAGAGAATCTGTTCGTTCGGTGATTGGGACTGCATTGTGCACCTCCTTGGTGAGTCTGGAGGATTGCACGTTTTGAAGCAGATAATGGCAAGTAATCCACGCCAGAAATGCGGTCAGTCTTGCATCTGCTTCACCTCCTTCGCATTATTCGGTCCTTACGATTATTAAATTAATGGCAAGCTTGCCATTAATTTAAAGCGTCGCCAAAGCGTTGCACAAACGTCACGGCGCCGCACTGCATCTGCCGGATGCCGCTGCGAGCGCGGGCTCGGCGGCGCAGCGAGCCGAATACCTCCTGGACAAAGATACGCAGCACGTCTCTGACCAGCCGCGCATCATAAGCCAGGCGATAGCGCAATGCGTAGGGGAGCGAGAGTACCCACTGGCGGACGGGCACCTCGGGGAAAACGCGATCCACGAGATGCGCTGCAGTGTCCGCCATCCGCCGGCCACCACAAGAATTACAAAAGCCACGCCCCTTACAGGAAAAAGGGACGACCCTATCCTCTCCACAGTCATCGCAGTGAACACGCAGAAAGCCGCGGGCCAAAATTCCACACTCGAGAAACGACCGCAGCTCCCGTTCTACGAACCGGGGCACCAGACGATCACGGCGCTGTTGCCTTTCCAGGAAGGTCTCGAGATGCCCGGACACGACGCTATAGAGCACGCTCTCGGCTGGATTTCGAGGACGATAAACTGATGCAGTTTCACAGACGACGAGGCCCGGTTCGGATGGCACGAGATAACCGCCTTGGCTCTGAACCTCTTCCGAGAGATAGGACACCGGACATCCCTGCGGCTTGCAGGCCAAAATATATCTAACTGCCCGTCAGTGGAGTTGAGCCACATTTTTATGAGGAACACTCCTGGCACCCGGATCGACCGGGCCTTCCTGAATGCGAGATCTCAGCCCGCTGGCGCGAGAAATCCGCGCCCTTTCTTTCCCAAACCATGCGATCCCATTCTTAGCTCCAAAAAGCAGCTGCCCGTGGGTTCCCTGGTATTCGTAGCACCCAATGGCCGCTTGGGCATCGTGCTGGTGGCCTTCGAGGTCGGCCGAAGGCGCTCCCGCCGTGGTCCCCGCGTTGATTGCCGGGCTGCCGCTCTGAAGGTGGCCGTCGAACGCCGCAAGGGATCCTTCTGAAGCAGAGGACTAGCTCCGCATGCGCTGTGGGCGCCTGAACAGGGTCCGTCGGCACACCGCCGGACGAGGTTCCAGTCGAAGTCTATGGGACTCGCCGGCAGCAGAGTTCTTTGCCACGCTGGGCGCCAGCGCACTTTTCGGCGCAGCCGAGAAGCCAACGAACATTATCTTGATCTTTGCTGACGATCTGGGGTATGGCGATCCGGGCTGTTATGGCCAGGGATGGATTCGCACTCCCCACCTGGACTGTTTGGCAGCCGAGGGAATGCGTTTCACACAGGCGTACGCTGGCTCTGCGGTTTGCGCACCATCGGGCTGCGCTCTTATGACCGCATTTCATGGCGGCCATGGACGAGTGCGCGATGATCTTCCCCACGGCATTTTTCTCCAACCGGATGATGTGACGGTTGCGGAGCTGCTCAAGGAGGCAGGATACCGTACCGCGGGCTTCAGCAAGTGGAGCCTTGGAAATCCCGGCACCTGGGACCTTGCGTGGATGCAGGGCTTCGATGAGTGGTTCGGCTATCTGGACCAAGACCACGCTCAAATCTATTATCCGGAAACTATCTGGGAAAACCGGGAAGGACTCCTTCTTGTCGCCAACCGCGGCGGGAAAAAACCGAGTACGTGCCGGAACTCTGCACGCCCACGTCTATCGTTGGAAGATGGAGGTTGATCTCCTTTTGTTTCTGATCGCCACAGGCGACACGTTTTCCACGGCGGAGGCAGGATTGCAGAGAACGTGCTAGCGCACCAGGGCATTAAACAGGAGTTTGTACGTGCCGTGGGTCTGGGCTCGATGCTGGGTCCGGAACCCGATGAGGATTACCTTACCCTCACCAAGTTTTGCCGAGACCATTGCCGCCTTCTTGGCCAGGGTCTCTTCCCCGACGAGCCAGCCGCTCTGAAGAAGGTCGCGGTCGACGTAACGGGCGATTATCTCGTAATCTTCGCCGTGTTCAGTGAAGCCGATCTCGAAGGCCGGGTTACCGTTCAGGTAGACTGCGAGGCCTTCTAACGGCATCCCGTAGGCCAACGGGTTGGTGTTGTCGAATCTCACCTTGAGCGTGGACCCTGGGCACCAGAACTCCTTGGATGTCTTATTTGCCACCACGTTGCGAATGGGCAACCCGAGTCTCTCGATCGCGAAGTTGCTGGCGCCGCCGAGCGTTACCAGGGTTCCCCCCTTCTGCACGAACGTTCGAAGCGCGTTGACCCCTTCGGTTCCGATGCCGCTTCGGTACTCTGGGGGATACGCATCAGCCCGCCCGAATCCTTCGCCCATGGGCCCGCCGGGCGCTCCGCCTCCCGCGCCTGTGGGTCGGCCCGCCGGCGCCGCACCGGGCACTGCACCTCTCTCCCCGGTGATTGCCGCTGTCGAATCTTCAGGCAGGATGATGACGTCATATTTGTCGTTGAGGTTGCCTTTCTTGATCTCGGCATCCATCAGGCTCGTGTAGGGGAAGCTGAACTGCTCCAGCAGCAAACGGGTCCATCCTTCGTCGATGTTACCGCCCCCGTATCGCTGATACATGCCGACGCGCAACCGCTTGACGTTGTGGCTCTCCTGGTTGACCTCGCCCTTCAGCGGAGCGAAGTCAATGCCCATCTGCTTGGCGGCATCCGCGAGGATCGCCTCGGACCCCGGGGTGACGATGAAGTCTCCGGGTCGGAGGCCCTGGCCGGCCTTGTCGATGCGCCGCACGGGAACGCCTTTGTCAAACAGCAGATTCAGTGCTTTAAAGCTGTCATTCAGCCTCCCATCCAGCACGTAGCCGACCTGGCTTTGGGCTGCCTTTCCCATTGGTTGCACGGCACTCGTGAGCTTCTGGAGCTCTCCAGTGATTACTTCGTTAAGCGGATCGACGCGCACGCCCATGAACTCGAACATAGTGTCCGTCGCCATGTCGTAAGGCCGCGTCGGAGAGCCATCTCTGTTTCGTGTCCACTCGTTGTCGGGATAAAAAGTGCGGCCGAGCAGATACCGGATCAGGCCCATTTTGGGCTGTGCCAGTGAAACGACGTAGGAACCTGCCGGGTAAGTCACACCGTCCGTGGTGGTGAAGCCTTTTGTGGCCTGCTTGATTTCGACGCCCTGTATCAGCAGCTTGTTAACCAACTTCACGGCGGTCAGTGGATCGTGCTGGATCACAGAGATTGCGTAGGCGGCGGGCTTGCCCTGTGCGCCGCGTTCCGTCTGCCTCTTGGCCTTCAGGTAGGCGTTCCAAAGCACGGTCTCCCTGTTTCTGGCAGCCAGGTCGAGGGTCGCCCATCCAGAGACCTTCTGCCGATCCATGATGTCCCGGAGCCTCCACCAGCCGCCGGGCCATGGATTGGGGAAGACGGTCTCAGCCTCGTAGGTCGGCAGGTTCCGTGCTCCGCCACGGAGTTGGTCAGGATGAACGAAAAGGGGTGTCGCCAGTTTGGCGCTGGCAGACTCGGTAAGCATCCCGGCGATGTTGTGAAAAGGGGTGATCCAGTGGAATCCGAAATGGCCCCAGCCGGAATATTCGGCCATGTTGAGGACGCCGGACATACCGGCCTCCTCTTCCTTGTAGGCGATGTGCGCTCCGTACCAGCTCATTTCCCGCCAGACAAGAGGATCAGCGTTGGGACGAATGGGTTCGGCGTATGGTGGGACGTAGATCCGGGCACCGTTGCTGCCCATGTGGTGGTGGTCGACGTAGGCCTGGGGGATCCAGTCCCGGAACAGGATCTTCGCCATGTACTGCGACTCGATCAGGTTGGTTTGGAAGGCATCCCGATTGTTGTCGTGGCCGGCATACTTGTGGTAGAGCCAGGGTAGATTCGACCCCTCGTACTGGGTGCCCAGTGTCTTTTGATACCAGTCCGCCACCATAATCTCGCCGTCCGGATTGAAGGACGGCACCATGAGGAATATGACATTGTCCAGGATCCGCTGCGTCTCCTCATCTTGTCGGGCCACAAGATCGTAGGCGAGTTCCGGCGCCATCTGGGTGCCGCCGATCTCCGTGGCGTGCAGGCTCATGGACTGGCAGATGACCGCCTTGCCTTCGCTGATTAATTTCTTGGCCTCTTGCTCGGTAAGCCCGCGCGGGTCGCTGATCTTTGTGTTCATCTGCCTCAGCCGTTCCAGCTTTGCCAGGTTATTCGGGGAGGAGATGATCACCAGGAGGAAGGGGTTGCCCATGGTAGTCGGCCCCATGTCCACGACCTTGAGCTTGCCGCCGCTCTCCTTCTCCAGAAGCTTGTAGTAATCGACCATCTTGTCCCAGCGGGCCATCTTTCTGTCGCTGCCGAGCTGAAATCCGAAGAACTTCTCGGGAGACGTGATTTGGCTCTGGGCCTGCGCGGCTGGGCCCAGGAGCCCCGAACCGGCAAGAACCAATGCCAGGAGGACGAGAACGATCTGAGCGAATCTGACTTTTCCTCTCATCGGGATTCTCCATGATTAGCGTTGGGCGGCTAGGAGTGAATCTTGACCGCCGGTAAGTGCGTCGTGGCTTCTTTTACCATCTCGTCGGGATATTCATAGTCTTGAAGTTTGCCGTGATGATAGGCTTCATACGCCGCCATGTCGAAATGGCCATGACCGGAGAGATTAAAGGCGATAACCTTTTTCTGGCCGCTCTTCTTGCACTCCAACGCCTCGTCTATGGCCACGCGAATGGCGTGAGCCGACTCCGGTGCTGGGATAACACCCTCAGCTTTCGAAAAGAGTACGGCTGCTTCAAAGGTTTCCAGCTGTTTCACCGCACGAGCCTCGATGTCGCCGTGCTCCAAGAGCGCGCTCACACTCGGCGCCATGCCGTGGTAGCGGAGTCCACCCGCATGGATCCCGGGTGGCACAAACGTATGGCCGAGGGTGTACATCTTGACGATCGGGGCCGTGGCTGCCGCATCGCCAAAGTCGAAAGCGTACACTCCCTTTGTCAAGCTTGGGCAGGAGGTAGGCTCAACCGCGATCACCCGTGTTTTCCTGCCCTCTGTGAGATTTTTGCGGAGAAACGGGTAGCCGAAGCCGGCGAAGTTCGAACCCCCACCGGCGCAGCCGATAACCACATCCGGGTACTCGCCCGCCATTTCCATCTGCTCCAGCGACTCCAGGCCGATGACGGTTTGGTGCATAAGAACGTGGCCTAGCACCGACCCCAGGCTGTACTTCTTCGCGCCGTTCGAGGTTGCCGCAACTTCAACTGCTTCCGAAATCGCCATGCCCAGCGAACCCGGAGAATCGGGATTCTTCGCGAGGACGCTGCGGCCGTACTGCGTCCGGTCCGTCGGGCTGGCGTACACTTGCGCGCCGTAGTTTTCCATGATGATCCGGCGATAAGGTTTCTGATGGTAAGACACCTTGACCATGTACACCTCGAGACCCATCCCAAAAAAGTTGCAGGCCATTGCGAGTGCCGCACCCCATTGCCCCGCGCCGGTCTCGGTCGTCAGAGCCTTTGTCCCGCCTTCGCTGTTGTAAAAGGCCTGGGCTACGGCAGTGTTCGGTTTGTGCGAGCCAACCGGGCTCACGCCCTCGTGCTTGTAGTAGATGTGAGCCGGGGTGTCGAGCATCTTCTCCAGGCGCAAGGCTCGGTACATGGGCGTTGGCCGCCAGAGCTTATAGATCTGGCGCACGGGTTCGGGGATCTCTATCCAGCGCTCCGTGCTGACCTCCTGCAAGATCAGTCCCATGGGGAAGAGTACGCTCAGGAAGTCCGGCGTGATCGGCTCCATCGTGCCCGGGTGCAGAACCGGTTGAGGGGGTACCGGCATGTCGGCGTTGATGTTGTACCAGGCCTTGGGGAGCCGGCTCTCATCCAACTGAAACTTGTGCTGATCCTTCATGCTCTTCACTCCTTCAGTGAATTCAGGGATGAATGCGGGGTAGATAACAGAGATTTGCGGCCGTTCATTGTCCCCAGCAGACCGTACTTCATTATCACGAGCTAGAGCGGCTCACCACAAAAAAAGTGAGGAATTCGAATTCCTACCGTGACGCAACCGAATGCACTTCTGGTTCCATAAAGTATCAATTGCCTGCGGCTGCGATATGAATAGAAACTCGTGGTCACCACAAAGTCATCGAGTGTGCAGAAGGGTGTGAAATTTCTGTGTCCTCTGCATCTCTGTGGTGCAATTATTGGAGCAGGACTTGGCTATGGATTATGACGGCATTTTCCCCAAACTATGGGTTGGATCACACCCGCGCAACCCGGAGGAGATCGACCGGTTGGTGCGTGAAGCCCGCATTAGCGCGATACTGAGTTTGCTTACCGACGAGGATCTCGACCGTCTCGGGGTTGATTGGCCGGAATTGCAGGCTCAGTGCGGACGCAGGCGAGTCGAGCTGCGAAGACTGCCGGTTATTGATGGTGATACGGCAGACCTTCGAGAGAAGCTGGCGGACTGCGTTTGCGTGCTTGACGGCCTGCTGGCCGCCGGCCGCACCGTTTATCTCCACTGCGCCGCAGGGATCGAACGATCGCCCTCGGTCGCCATCGCCTATTTGCGCTGGTGCATGGGCTACGAGTTGGACGAAGCGGCGGCTTACGTGAACAGCTGTCGGGGATGCAGCCCTGACATTGAGGCGATAGAGTTGGCCACACGGGATCTGTTGCGAGGAGACTTGGTCCGGCAAAGAATCGAGCGCAAGGCAATTGAGCTTTCCGGCGGGGCAGAGAGCGCTGCTTGGGGAGAAGCTAGAAAGCATGTTCTCAGGCAGCTCATCATGGAACACAAACTCTCTCAGTGATCTTTGTGTCTCTGTGGTGTGACCTGTGGGGGTCAAGGTGCAACAGAAGTGGCGTATCTTTAATAACTGTGGAATGTGGGCCGGCTTGATTGCGACCTGTCTGCTGCACTCTTGTGCGGGAGAGGCTGCCTCGCCCGACCCAGCCTCGGAACTCAGAGTCACCCATCAGGCACGATCGCTCCAGCCAGGGGAGGTCGTTCTCGTGACCCTCGAGAGCCCGAGGCCTGTCCGGAGAGTAAGCGGCACCGCCTTCGGAAAAGATTTCCCCTTCTTTGCGAGTTCGAATTCACGGGTGTGGCAGGGATTAATCGGCATCGACTTGGAAACCAGGGGCGGCCGGTACTTAGTCAACGTGCGCGGCATGCGGGTTGATGGTTCACCCTTTCGAGTCGCGCATCCTCTCCAGATCCTGGACAAGAAGTTCCCCACGCGGCGGCTCACGGTGGACGAGCAGTTTGTGACTCCCCCGAAGGAGGTAGAGGAGCGGATACGCCGGGAGTCGCAACGCGTGGAGGAGATATTCAGAGTGGTTACGCCCCAGCGGATGTGGAAAGGATCTTTCGCCGCACCGGTGCCCGGGCCGGCAAGCAGCAGCTTCGGACGAAGAAACATCTTGAACGGAAAGCCGCGCAGCCCTCATACAGGAACCGACTTCAGCGCCGATACGGGGACCCCTATAAACGCCCCGAATTCAGGCAAGGTTGTCCTGGCGGCCGACCTGTACTTTTCGGGAAACACGGTCATTATCGACCACGGTTTGGGACTCTATTCCTTTTTCGCACACCTCTCCCAGTTTTCCGTTCACGAAGGGGATGAGGTTGGAGCGCGACAGGTTATCGGCCGTGTAGGTGCGACGGGTCGGGTGACTGGTCCGCATCTGCACTGGACCGTGCGGTTGGTCGGGACGCGTGTTGACCCCCTTTCCTTGATGGCAATCCTTAGCATGAATGATTGAGAGTGAATTGCGGATTGAGTTAATCCGAAATCCGCAATTCGCAATGTGCAATTGCGAGTCTACTTCGCCATTTCCGGAGGGATGGGGAGGGTAACCGATCCGGTGGCGGCCCACTCCGCCCCTCTAGTGAACGTCGTAACGAAGGCCGGCGTCTGAACAGCGGGCACATCATGACCCAGCACGGTTACAAATACCCTGCCCTTGCCATAGTCCACAGTCCAGAGCATCGGTTGATGTATTCCATCTCCGGGAATGGGTTGGCGCGCCTTTCCCTGGTAAAGGGCATGGTCATCCCATGCCGTCGCGAGAACGTGGTACTGGTCGGCGGGTTGCCATCGCAGATTGGCGTAAAGCTCGTCGTGCGGCTGCGGAAATGATGATTTCAGCCCGCGCGTTATCGGATGATCTGGATTTTTGATGTCTACCGTGAAGTCATGGGCTGCGGAGTGATGGCCGTTATTGGGCCTCCAGTTGCCGGCGCACATCTTTTCGTATTCGGTCCATCCGTCAAACGCTGCCACTGAGAAGTGATAGACGACCAGCCCTTTACCGGACCGAACGAAATCAAGCAGTGCGTTGTCGGCTTTTTCGCCCCAACGCATTTCGGGCTTCCGCAAATCATAGTAGTTCAAAACGACCAATGAATAGGGAGCGAGCGTCTCGACTCCCGCACCACGGAATTCCTCGGTCACGCGGACCTCGAATATCCCCGCCCCTTCCAATTCTTTGCGCAAAAGCGGGGTTGTGCCGCGCCAGTCATGCCCGTTCTGGCCGGTAATAACCAAGGTCTGAATCTTAGCCGGGCCCGCCTGCTGCTGGGCGATCAGAGGAACAAGGAATAAAGCCAACAACGCTCCCAAAGCGATTCTTTTCATAAGCCTCCCTCCTAAAAATGGGCAGTCTTTGGAGTACGGCAGCTTGCTGCCGCCTTGATCTGCCAGGCGCCCTGATGCTACTACAAAAATCAGCCACTTTGGTGCGAACCTTTTGCACATCTTATCCGTTAATGATGAGAGTCGGGTTCTGCGTAAAGGACCCGTTTTTTGGCGAACCGCATAAACCCTTCGTAAGGGTCCCCAATGGCTATGGACTTGCTGCTTCAGGATTTAAGATTTGGGGCGAGGCTTCTCTGGAAAGATAAAGGCTTTGCGGTGATCGCAGTCGCTACCCTGGCAATCTGCATCGCCGCCAACACTGCCATTTTCAGCGTCATTAACTCGGTGGTGCTGAAGCCGCTCCCGGTGCCGGAATCCGATCGCATCCTCTTGATGTACAACAGCTATCCCAACGCCGGTGTCGATAGAGCCAGCAACGGAGTGCCGGATTATTATGACCGTCTCCGTGATCTCACCGTTTTTGAAGAGCAGGCCCTTTACCAGGACCAGGGGCTTACCATTGGGGAAAAAGGCTCCGTGGAGCGACTGCTAGGGTATGGGGTGACGCCCTCGTTCTTTCGCCTCCTGCGAGCCAAGCCCGCACTTGGCCGCATGTTTACCGAGGAGGAAGGAGAGCGGGGAAACGAGCGGAAAGTCGTCCTGAGCCATGCGCTGTGGCAAAGACTCTATGGAGGGGATAGATCGATCCTCGGCAAGGATCTTCGGATCTACGGGAATCCATTCACGATCGTTGGCGTTATGCCGAAGGACTTCCTGTATCTTGATCCCGAAGTGCGTCTCTGGAGGCCGCTGGCGTTCAGCCCGGAGCAGAAGCAGGCCCGCCATAGCAACAGCTGGGAAATGATCGGCCGTCTTAAACCCGGCGCCACTCTGCAGCAGGGACAGGCCCAGCTCAATGCTCTCAATGCCGCCAATCTCGAGCGTTTCCCGGAGTTCAAGAACATCCTTATCAATGTCGGTTTTCGCACCAAGATATTCCGCCTGCAGGACGAAGTCGTCCGCGATATCAAAGGCGTTCTCTATTTGCTGTGGGGCGGGGTTCTGTTTGTCCTGTTGATCGGAGCAGTTAATATCGCAAACCTCATGTTAGCTCGGTCGAGCGTGCGGACCAAAGAGCTTGCTACCCGTTTTGCGCTCGGAGCCGGGCGCTGGCGAGTAGCCCGCCAACTGACGACGGAGAGCGTGCTCCTCACGTCGTGCAGTGCCGTCATTGGGATGCTCCTCGGATACTGGGGGCTGCGAGTCTTCAATACCGTCGGGTTGAACCGGATTCCCAGGGGCGGCGAGATTGCGATGAGCGGCACTGTCGTGCTCTTCATCCTGGGGCTTGCGCTTGCTGTCGGCATTTTCGTCGGGATGATTCCGATGGCTTATGCTCTCAGGATCAATATGACCTCGCTCTTGCGCGAGGAAATGCGCAGCGGCGCAAGCAGCCGCGGCAGCAGAGCGTGGCGCGACGCTTTGGTGGTGGCGCAGGTGGCTTTGGCTCTCGTCCTGCTCATCGGCGCAGGCCTGCTTCTTGCCAGCTTCCGGCAGGTGCTCGCCGCCAATCCCGGTTTTGCAACCCGGCAGGTGCTGACCGGATCCGTAGCCATGCCTTCGGTGCGTTACAAGGGCGACACCGAGCTGCGCTCTTTCATGACCCGCGCCCTCGAGAAGATCCGCGCGCTTCCCGGTGTTCTCGCCGCGGGAGCCACAGACTCCATTCCCATGGGAGGCAATAGCAGCGACAGCGTGATCTTGGCTGAGGGCTATGTCATGCAGACGGGCGAATCCCTCGTGTCGCCCAACCAGATCGTAGCGACTCCGGGGTACTTCGAGGCCATGCAGATTCCGCTTATTGAGGGACGGTACTTTAGCGGCCAGGACAACAAGGACTCGCCGCGGGCAGTGATTGTCGACAAGCGACTTGCCAACAAGTTCTGGCCTCACAGCAGTCCAATTGGCAAGCGAATGTGGCGTCCGGGAAGCGCGGAAGGCCTCACCCATCCCGATAAGAGCGCCGAGTGGTACACCGTCGTTGGCGTTGTGGGCAGCACGAAGGTTCGGGCCCTCGTGGACCCGGACGAGCGTGTGGGCATTTATTATTTCTCATACGACCAAAGCCCTCGAGACCTGATTACGTTTGCAGTCAGGGCTGCGATGGAGCCGAGCCGCCTGATCAACGCGGCCAGGAATGCCATCACAGAACTGGACGCCGAGTTGCCGCTCTACGACATCCACACGATGGAAGAGCGCATCGACGAGTCTCTGATTACGCGACGATCGCCCATGCTGCTCTCGATGGGCTTCGGTCTGGTGGCGCTTTTTTTGGCGGCGTTGGGCATCTATGGAGTGCTGGCCTACATGGTGGCTCAGCGCACCAAGGAAATCGGCATCCGCATGGCTTTGGGCTGCAGTGCGGAGGCGATCTTCAAGCTCATTCTCAAAGAAGGCGTGCTCATAGTAGGCATTGGATTCACACTTGGATTGGCCGGGGCAATTGCCCTTGGAAAGTATGTGAAGAGCGTGCTCTACGGCGTCCGCCCAATGGAACCTTCTGTCCTGGCCTGGGTCGCCGGAATACTTGCCTTTGCCGCTCTGGTGGCGTGTATCCTGCCTGCCCGGCGGGCAACGAGGGTGGATCCGATCATTGCGCTTCGCCAGGAATAAGCTCCTCGCTCACTCACTGCGAGTCTGACCATCTGGGGTCAGACGCTCGAAGTTGCCAGGAGAACGCCTGCGGGTTTCACGTCCGGGGAGATTGGACTGGAATTCCTTACTTGCAGGCTGGTCCGGGAGAAAATCTGATTGTCCGCTTGCCCCTCAGGATTAACATTTTTCAGGGATCACTTTGCAATCCACGGCTCACAGGAAGATGTCAACTCGTCGTGGCGGCGGGAGTGAGCTTCTTCATCAACGCGCCCAAGACAAAGGAACTGCGCCTCACCTTCAGTATCTGGTCGCTTTCAGGCGTGATGTGTGATATGGGTGATTGCGCAATCCGGCAGCATCTGCATTCGTCCCGCCGACCTGTTTGCTGGCTTTTTTCTGTGGTGCGTCGTTGCGATTTTTTGAGCGGCTAAGCAAGAGCCTGATCTTTCTTGGCGTTCCCGGTTTGTTCCTTATCGCCCTGCTTGATTCGGCGGCCATTCCGATGGTTGGCGGACCGGATGCGGTAGTAGTCTTGCTTTCCTGGCAGAGGCCAGCGCACGCATGGCTGATTGCGATCGCAGCTGCGCTCGGTTCCACAGTGGGGTGCTTCATCCTTTATAGGATTGGCAGAGCCGGCGGAGAACTGGCTTTAGCCCGGCTCGCACCGGAGAGGCGAGATTGGATCAAGCGGAAAATCGAAGCCAACGCGGTCTGGGCCGTATTCGTGGCTGTAACGGCTCCTCCGCCCTTTCCGACTAAACCTGTGGTGCTGGCGGCTGGTGTGTTTCGCACACCGCTGGCATCATTTACCGTTGCCGTTCTCGGCGGCCGCCTGATTCGCTACTCACTGATGGCATTTTTGGGCTCTCGATTTGGCGATGGGGCGGCTCAAGTGATCAAGGCTCGTTATCCGGTCATATTAGCGGCCCTGGCCGGAATTGTCCTCCTCATACTGCTTGTTCGTCATTACCGGGAAAGCCGGAGACAAACGCCTTCCTAATAACCCCGCCGTGGAACGGGTGTGTGTCCCCATGGAGGGTATCCAAATGAGATTTATGAAAGTGCCAATTCTGTGCCTGCTTCTGCTTGTAGTTCCTATGTGCCTGCGGGCGCAGACAGGCCAGGGCGTTGTGACCGGAACGGGGCTTGATTTCAGCGACAAACGGGACAGGAAGCGGGCTACGCTTGGGCGCCACCCGTTGGGGGATAAGGCTCATCCAGCAGCTGCCTCAACTCTCGAACGAGTTGCTCGGAAGTGAAGGGCTTCGAAAGAAACGCGCTCCCAGGTTCCAAAGCATCGCCCTCTCTGATATCCGAATCCGCATAGCCGGACATGTAGAGCACTTTCATTTTCGGGCGGGCAGACCGCAAGTGCCGGGCAAGTTCCCGGCCGCTCATCCTCGGCATCACCATGTCCGTCACCATCAGGTGAATGGTGCCCTCGTAGCGCTCGCATAGCGCGATGGCTTCTTCGCCGTTTGCAGCCTCGAGCACCGTATAAGCCTGGATGTGGAGAATGTCGCGTGCGAGCGCCCGAACCGAGCTCTCGTCCTCCACCAACAGAATGGTCTCGGAACCTCCCATTAGACCTGCAGGGGTGGCAGGCTCCGGAAGAAAGATGGGTGCTTCGATGCGCGGAAGATAGATTTTGAAGGTTGTGCCGGTCTCGTGATCGCTTTGCACGGTAATGTATCCGCCACTCTGTTTCACGATGCCATAGACAGTCGAAAGCCCCAGCCCGGTTCCTTTTCCCATCTCCTTGGTTGTGAAGAAAGGCTCGAAGATGTGGGCTTGCACCTCTGCGTTCATTCCGTGACCGGTGTCGCTGACGGCCAGCGTGACATAGCTGCCGGCCTGCGCTCCGAGGTGTTGCGCCGCAAATCTCTCGTCCAAATCTGCGTTTGTCGTTTGGATCGTGAGCGTGCCTCCCTGAGGCATGGCGTCCCTGGCGTTCACAACCAGGTTCATGATTACTTGTTCGATCTGTCCGGGATCTGCTCTCACTTGGCCCAGTGCGGGATCCAACATCGTGCTCAGTTCTATGTTTTCGCTGATGAGCCGCCGGAGCATCTTATCCATGTCCGTAATCAGACTGTTGAGCCCCAGTACCTTCGGCTTCATCATTTGACGACGGCTGAACGCGAGAAGTTGCCGCGTCAGAGAGGCTGCCCGTCGCGCTGCTTTGGTGATTTCTTCGGCATTCCGACGATGCGTGCTGCCCGGGGGCATGCTCTCTTGCATGAGATCCGAGTAGCCCAGAATTGCGGTGAGAATATTGTTGAAATCATGGGCGATGCCGCCTGCCAGCTGGCCGACTGCCTCCATCTTGTGCGCCTGAAAAAGCTGCTTCTCCAGAGCTCTGCGTTCTGTCACATCACGCAGGAAGCCTCGATATGCAACTATGTTTCCCTTGTCATCCCGCACCCCGTTGGAGGTTTCAAGCACTATGCGCCTTGTCCCGTCCTTGCATCTTATCGTCTGCTCGTAATCCTTGAGAAAACCTTTCGTCTCCAGAACGCGCCGGGCCTCTTCCCTGTCGAACGGATCCGTGTATAGGTCCCTTGCGATGTCCGCATTCAGGAGCTCCTCCTTGGAAGGGTATCCGAACAGTTCGACTCCGGCGGGATTGATGTCCACAAATCTCCCTTCCGGTGTGCTGATGAAGACGACGTCTTTGGACTCCTCAAAGAGCGTGCGATATTCCTCCTCGCTTTTACGGAGCATTTCCTCTGCGTGCTTTCGCTCGCTGATGTCGCGGATCATCACCGAATACAGCTTCTGATCTTCCAGCTCGATTCTGGAAATCGACGCTTCGATGGGGAACTCCTCCCCCTTCCGACGCAGCCCGCGCAGATCCGGGATGTCGGATATGAAGCGAGCCGTGACTCCCGATCTCCACAGGTCCTCCATGTGCCGCCGCAGTCCGTCCCTGAACCGCTCCGGGATGAAGGTCTCTAGGGGTCGGTCGAGAGCCTCGCCAGCCTTCCACCCAAACATCATCTCCGCCGCGGCGTTGAAAAGCGTGACGCGTTGCTCTCCGTCAAGGATGATGATGGCGTCCATGGCGGACCGGATGACTCCTGCCAGGCGTGCTTCCGATTCCGCGACCTCCCTCAAGCGCGAGGCACGCTCAGTCCTTCGAAACTGGAGCATAGCCAGCCCAAGGATCGCGAGAATCGCAATAGCCAGGAGTCCCTCTGTGCGCGCCTGGGTACGGTAATCGGCGAAGGCCTCGGACCGGTCAATCTTCCGGACCAATCCTACTGTGCCGGATATGTGACGCGCGACGGCGATTACTGGAACACCCCGGAAATCGGTGAACTCACCGGATGTGTTGACGCCTTCGATTGCCAATCGGCCCAACCGCGGCGCTTTCTCCCACGGGATTCGGATGGAGAGGGGCGGAGCCGGCGGGTGCCGAAGCGGCGATAGGATTTCAAACCTGTTGTCGACACGGGCCACCAGCATGTACTCGCCGGTCTTGGTGGGGATGGTCTCGCTCGTTACCAGCGGAAAGAGGAAGCGCGAGGGATCCACGGTTATCAGCACAGCCCCCAGAACCTCCGGCGAGTTTGAAATCGGCGCGGCGAAGATGAGTATCAAGGCTCCCTGATCATCGTAGCGCGGACCAACGATCTGAAACATCTTGTGCTCAATTGCCCACGCTGCCACGCTTGATGCGGTACTGCCGGGCGAGCTGCCGTTCTTCGAACTCAAGATTGCTCGACCCGCCGCATCGATCACCCAGATGCCTGAATAGTTGTTCTGGCGTTGGACATTTGCCAGTTGCTTTTGAGCCTCCTGATACAACTCCCCCCTTTTTTTCATGAGAGGAAGGCTGCGACTGTCGGCAAACAGAGCTGGACGGTCGCCGATGAATTCAGCCAATCCCAAGATTCCGGACCTGCGCTCTTGAATCCATCCATCGATTGCCATCTTCGTAATATCAGCAATACTGCCGAGCTGTCTTTCCCAATGCACCAGTGCTGTTTTGCGCAGATAATTGATCCGCCACCATGCCGCAACGCAAAGCAGAGCCAGCGCGATTGAACAGCCGGCGAGCAGGACTCGGCGTGGAAAAGGCGATAGTTGCTTTGGTATCCTGTTGGGATCGACTCCGGAGTGCAGGTTCACGCTCGCCACTTTAAGGCTCCATTCCCATTTGAACAGCAGCTGCCACGGACATGCAGTCCCCCCGCTGCCTTAGCCCCAGTAGGCGAAGGGTACCACGGCTTTTGAGATCCACCAAATAATCGGCCAGATGCACCCACCTTCAGCCACGAATTGCACAAAACATCGCAGCGTTGCTGTCGTAAGAGGCCAAGTCTAATCCGTTGGGAGGCAAGAATCGCAAAGGATCAAACGGCCAGTGCGGCAAACACATCACGGATTCTCGCGAGTTCCTCTCCATTCAATTTCACACGCGCCGCCGCGGCATTCTCCGCCACCGGCCGCCGGACGGGACCTGCTCAAACCCTGGCAAGGATGGATTGCACCTGCTTTTGCCATGCCTCCGGCGATGTATGCAGGGCGCGGCCGAGAAACGAAGTGCGCAGTTGCCTTAGAACGGGAATCTTTCTGCAGGCGATCGCATAGCGCCGATAGCGTGGCTGCGTCTCGAACGACTCGTCGGACAAATAAATCGGTTCCCGTTTGAAATTGAGCAGAATGAGTGCGCGATTCAATCGCTGGATTGCGGATTCGAGGGCGGCAGGGGCCCTTGTAGGATCCAGAAGCTGCCCGGCCTGGTCCTGCAGGAGAATGCGGAAGAAGTAGGTGGCACGTCCGGACCGCGAGGTGGACTCCCAGGCAACCAGATCAGCGGGCGCTTTTGCTTCGGGCGCGGCTCTTAGAGGAAAGAAGAACCAGTGAAGCACCGGTTCTTGTTCACTTTCAGATTCTTCAACTTCGGGTTCCGGTGCAGCGGCAGTCGTCTCTGACTCTTCGGTGGATCCCTGCGGCGACTCGGCCGGCTCGATGTCTGCGTCACCGTCTTCCGTTTCCGGTCTGATCAATTTGAAGCCGGCAAAGAAGCACTCGTCCACGGCTTGCTTTTTCAAAAGATCGAAGTAGGGCTTAAGATGGGCGTCGACAGTCTTCTCCAGGAGAACCCGCTCAACCTTCGAGTGGGTGGCTCTCAGCTTTGAGATCTCCACAGCGCGGCCTTCCTTCATGAGGTCGGCGACCTGCCGGAACTGGTCCGGAGGGAGGAAAGGGAAGAGCGAATGCAGGATTCCGGCGCTGTTCTTTGAAAGATCGTCCATCGCTGACTGCAAGCGCTCAATGAACTCATGCGTCCGCTTGGCCAGCTTGGTTAATATGAGGCGGTCGCCTCCTGATCGAAGCCCCAAGGTGTAGGTAGGCTCATCGAAATCCACCGCATCGATATCCGCGAGCCGCCACTGGAATCCGGTGGCCGCTTCGGGCAAGACGGCGAGGTTACTCTTGTAAAGGCGAAGTTCGGCGCGGCTCGAGAAGGTAGGCTCGGCTGAATCGAGTTGCGCACTGCCGTCAAAGCGCGCGATCTCTTCAAGATCCTCGAGAAGCAGGCATTGAACCAGGCGGCTTCGGTACGCCTCCAGCAGATCATGGCAGAGATTTTGAAAGGTCTTGCCGAACTGGCTCAGCAGGATGGTCTTCCCGGTATAAACCTTCAAGGAAAGCTGGTAATCGGCCGGGGAGAATGCATCTATGTCTCCGAGGTCCAGCGCCAGCTGCGGGCCCTTCTCGGGGATCAGGAGCAGCTTCTCTTGTTCAATGGTTACGCGGCAGGAGCCGCTTTGTGCAGCGGCTCCCGTCTCTTCCAGGTATTGAAACCTGCCGGAAAAGTAAGGCATAGACTCAGATCAGTTTGTTGCCGCATTCCGGGCAGAACCTGGTGCCGGCTTCCGCTTTGGTGCCGCAGCGAGGACACTCATTCTTGGGACGGAGCGGCTTGCCGCATTCCGGGCAGAACTTGGCACCCTGGGTGCGAGCGCCGCAGCTCGGACAAAGCGCCGCCGCTTCGCTGGTGAGGTCGATGTCCTTGGTCAAGTCCTGCTGTTGGACCTTTTCGCGGATCTGCTCCACCGTGCTCTGCGCTTGGGCCGCTGCCAGCTCGGTCTCGACATTGGGAGCGCATTCGTAACAGAGGCCACGCTTTTGGTTCCAGCACATGTCCAGGCAAACCCATTTCGCGCACTTGGGGCACTGACGGAAGTTCGGCTTGGTCTGCTCCACAGCATCGCGGAAGGCTTTGTCGTGTCCTGGACCCTGAACTGCCCGTTCGATTTCGTAGCTTCCGGCGCTCGCCTGGCCAAAGACGCCTCCGAAGATGTTACCGGCTGCTCGAAGAGCGCTCGTAGCGAAGCCGGTTACGGAGGGTTTGAATTCGCTCATGAAACCGTTGCCGCAACGGTCGCAGAAGAATTCGAATTGATAGCCTTTGTCGGTCGAGTGGTCCGTGTGGTTTCGGGTGAATTGAATCAACGCCATGCTCGTCTCCTGCAAAAAGAAATAGAATTCTAACAGGGAGAAATTTTAAAAATCCAGGTATTACTCTGCGCCCGATCCCTTTTGCAGCAGCCGGAGCTTCGGATGAAGCGCGTTGCGAGAATTCTCCGGGATCAAATCTCGGATCTGCGCCTCGCTGATGCCGGCATTCTGGAGGGCGGGCAGGAGGTCCATGCAAAAAGGTGCATAGCTGTGGAACTGGCCTCCCCCCGGCTCCCCAACATGATACCAGCCGGCATCGAGAGAAACCAGGATGCTACCGGCGCGACCCTGATCCATGAGTGACCTTCGACATCAAGCGTGGGTCACGAATTGTCGGCGGGTAAGCGACTCCCGGCCGATCTGAAAAACAAGCGGGCAAGCGGGTTCCAACGGGTGTATAATTATACTTGAAAATCGAGCCTCCCGGATCTGACCTCTCATCCGCACACAAGAGTTTCGATTTAGTCAACCTTGCTTTCCTCAGGAAGGATAGATTTCATGACGAAGGATCTGGTTCTACAACTAAGGTACCTCGGAGTTTTCCCGCAAATCGGGCATCGCGAATACGGTTTCCGCATAGAGGATAAGGACAAGAACATTCGCCAAGTCATCCTGACGATAGACGACGGCCTCTTCCTGAAGAATCAGTTGATGTTCCAGGAGGCGCCCGACCTGTGCTACCAAAAGGTGCTGATGGATCTCACCACCGAAACGGTTGACAAACCGATCCGCAGCCGCGTATCTGTTACTATGGAAGATATTGCGCGCTACAGAGATTCTCACCCGAACACGAAAGCGCGACACAGGCCGGGAATGAGACGCTCAGCGTAGCCGGGGCGGTACGGCCACAGAGGCAGAGAGATCTCTCCGTGAATTCTGTGCCTCTGTGATGCTATATTCGCTCCATGCCACTCACACGACGAGAATTCATCCGCAGCAGCACCGCAGGCCCTGTTTTCGCAACCCTGTCCCCAGCGCTTGCGCAATCAGCAGATACCCGGCCAGTCTACATCGTTCCCAACTTTCATCCAGCGAGCTGTGGCTGGCTGACCGATTTCTCCAGAGAAAGGGTCTACTGCGCAAACAGCTACCTGGACCACCTCGACCGGGTGCGCGACGACCCTTACTACGCCTTCGTCCTTTCCGAGGTGAACAACATCATCGCGATCATGAATTTTCAGCCGCGGCGCATTGAAGAACTGCGGAGAAGGATCAAAGAAGGCAGGGTGGAACTCGTCAACGGCTCCTTCCTGGAATCCACGATCAATCTCTCGGGCGGGGAGGCTTTGGTCCGCCTGGGGATTGAAGGGCTGCGCTGGCAGAAGCAGGTCTTTGGCGCGCGTCCCCGATTCGCCTGGACCATCGATGTCTGCGGTACTCACGACCAAATGGCACAGATCGCCGCCGGTCTGGGATCGGAGGCGATGGTTTACACTCGGGCCAACCCCACGGGTAGCACGATCCATTGGATGGAATCGCCAGACGGCACGCGTATCCTGGCGCTGTCGCCCGGCCACTATAGCGAGCTGGGTCAGGTGTTCTCCACGCAGGATCCGCTCACGGAAAGGCAGCTTGGCGAGATCGAGAAATACTTTGAGCAGAAGGCCAGGATCACTCCCGAGGGGGCGCCGATCCTTGTCCTGGCCGGACACGGAGACTATGCTCTTTCGCCCAAGAGAAAGGAATATCCGTCCGAACTGCTTCGGCAGTGGAGGGATTTCAAGCCGCAAAGACAGGTTCGCTTCATGACAGCCGGAAGCTATCTGGACGCCATTCTCCCTGGAATTAAGTCAGGCAGCATCCAAATCCCGACGCTGCGAGGAGGAACTGCCTATGATTTCCACGCTTTCTGGATTCAAAATCCCAAAGTGAAGACCTGGTATAGGTGCTGCGAGCATAAGCTGCAGGCCGCGGAGATGTTGGCCACGATTGCCAGTCTGAACAGCAGGCAGCCGTATCCGACAAAATCCCTTTATGAAGCGTGGCTGGAAATGTGCCTCAATCTGGACCGCAACACGCTTTGGGGTGCCGCGGGCGGCATGGTGTTCGAGCACGATAAATCATGGGATGCGCGGGACCGATTCGAGTCAGTGGAGAGAATTGCGACCGAGACGCTCCGCAGTGCTATGGCCTTTCTGTTGCCCGTTGGGCAGGGGGTTGCCCTGTTCAATCCTCTCAACTGGAAAAGGAGCGATCCGGTGCTGTTGAGGTTGCCTGATGGGGTTCCTCTCGAGGGCATTGCCTGCCAGACCATGCCCGACGGCGCTTCGCTGTGCCGCGTTGAATTGCCGGCTGTGGGATTCGCCAGCTTCAGGCAGGCCGCCACGAGCGCAGCGGATTTAAAAAAGACGGGACTTCCGATGTCGATCGACACTCAGCATTACCAGGCGCGCTTCGATCCGAAGACCGGAGCCCTGGTCAGCCTGAAGCTTAAGCCGTCCGGCCGCGAAGTGCTAGCTGTGCCAGGAAACGTAATCGTCGCGGAGAAACCCACCAAACAGCGCGGCGACCCGGGCGACCAGATGCAGTTTCGTCCCGAGCGGATGCGGCTGGCTTCATCGAGCGACTCTGGGCAGCAGATTGCGGTCACCGAGGGCCCGCTTGCCGTGGTTGTCGAAGCGATGGGCAAGTTTTTTGGCGGAAAGCAATGCCGGCGGACGGTCATTTTCCATCGAGACCACCCGCGAATCGATTTTGTAACCGAGCTTGAAGACATCCCTGATCGGACCGTCGTCGTAGCGGAGTTTCCGCTGGCGGAGGACATCCTGGAAGTGCGGCGTGGGATTCCTTACGGCTTTTCGCACGGTGCCTGGGCAACAGCTAATCCGGATCTGCACGGATGGACCAAAGGCATTGTCCCCGCGGTGCGCTGGTCTCATTACACGCTGGCAAGCGGAGGCGGCGTGGCAATTCTCGACCGGGGCTTGACCGGCCGGGAGCTGAACGAACGGACGCCGATTATTTATCTGCTCAACGCCGTCGACAAGTACTACGGCTATCCGAACCCCTGGCTGAGCGGACAGGGCAAGCATCGGCTCGAGTATGCACTCGTAGCCCACGAGGGAGAGTGGAAGCAGGCGCGAATTCCTCAAATGGCCTGGGAGTACAACTGTCCGCCCATCGTTTATCCGAAACAAGAGGCCATGCCGCCAAAGTCATTCCTGCGGACATCCGACAACGTAATTGCCGAGGCAATGCGCCGAACGGGTCAAGACATCGAGTTGCGCCTCGTAGAATGTTACGGATATGCGGGGAACGCGGAAGTGAATCTGATGCTTCCCCACACACGGGCGTTCTTGACCGACTTAATAGGCGGAAATCCCGTGGAGTTGAAGGGTGGATCAAGCTACCGCTTCCCGGTTCGTCCGCAGCAAATCGTTACCCTGCGCTTCCGCACGGAAGCCGCCGTCGAGGAACCCACGCCTCTGGTTAGGTGGGACGACCTGGTTCCTGCATCGAAGCGCGAAGCACTGCATGCCTATTCCTCGGACAAGGGGCATCCGCCGCGCGGAAGTTAGCCGCATGGACAGACTGCTGGCCAGTGTCCCTATGAACTACCTGGCCGGTTCGAAAAGCGCAGCAACAGCGCCGGCTGGATCCTGGATTACACAGAAGCGACCCATATCTCCAAGTCCTTTGGAGCTGGCCAGCACTCTCCCACCCAGTTCAACGCAGCGTGCGGCACTTTTGTCGAGGTCCTGAACGGTGATGTAGACAAGCCACTGGGGGGGAAGATCGGCGTTCTCGCCGCGGGCGTGGCAAATTCCCGCAACCGTCTTTCCGTTGTGAGGCGAAACCATGCAAAAGTTGCTGTAGCCACCCATGTCGACTTCAGAGGTGTCCCATCCGACAACGCTTCGATAGAAGTCGCGTATTTCCTGTGCGTTCTCAACCGTTAAATCTGACCAACCGATTGTTCCGACTTCGATTTTATTCATGCGATCACTCTAGCACCACGGAGACGCTGAGATCACGGAGATCTCTTAAATCGCGGGAGTTCGTGGCCTCTAGGATGTTGGTTTGGGGCTTGAATCCGACAGGGTGATAAATTAAAATCGGACTTGCAGTAGGTACTGGGAGATCGTCTAATGGTAAGACGGGTGGCTCTGGCCCACCTGATCGGGGTTCGAATCCCTGTCTCCCAGCCACTCTCTCCACCCTTTCTGGGGCCAAGTTACAGGAGAAAATCCCTCCACGGCTGAACCGCACGATTTTCCTCAATACCGGCAGTGAAGTGGTAGAATTGGCCCTCTCGCTTATTAGTGTAATGCGTGTGGCGGATGCGTATCAGCCCGCCCATTTCTGTTTTCCGGTCTCTCCAGGGCTCATATTAAAAACGAAACAGATAGCTGAGCTTGACGAAGAATTGCCGTCCTGTTGAAGTGCCGGGCGATTGGGTGCGACCTAATCTGGGAGGCACGGCTGCGACGAGAGCCAGGTTCTCACGAACGTCGCTGTAGCCGACGTAGAACGCTGTTCCCGGATTTATTAGGTAGGTAGCAAGAAAATCCGCCGTGAGGCGTTTCGTAGGTTCCAGGGAAATCAAGCTGGAGTTTGGTAGAACGGCGTTGTAATCAACAATCATGCGTACAGAGAGTTCCCGGGTGAACTGATAGTTCAGCTTTGAGCGGAGGATGTGATTATTGAAGATGCTGACAGCCGGGGGCATGCCGCCCGGGCCTGAACCATCGCGCGTTCCCAGCCGGTCATAGAGATATGTTTCGTTAAGGCGGAGCCTCGGGCTGGGACGCCACGTGAGGCCGAACGTCGCGGACCTTTCGCCGCCTAGGAAGGGCGCCAGTCCGGATCCGGGAAAGTAATTGACGGCTGATCCCCATCCGTAGTCACCGCTCAACTCCAGCCATTTGAGCCACGCTGCGTTAATCCCACAATCGGTCTTGTGCTTCCGAAATCCGATGCTTTGAAAAAGCTCGTATGCATTTACATGGCGGCATCCCATTCCGATCGGGCCCTTGAGGTCCGCTCCAAAGCTTGCATCCACCATCCAGTCCTGCACCTGTCCGCGGCGGTCCCAGTTAACCAAAACGGTAACATCAGGACCAACCTGAAGCACTCGGCTGTGCTCGGGTTTCCAATAGTACCGGCCGTAGTGCTCCATCTTGCGGATATCCACGCGCGGAATGAATCCGAGTTCCGAGCGGAAGTTCGGGCTGTGATCCAGGTAGCGCGAAGCATAAACGAAATGCCGGCCCGTGTGGCTCAATTCAGCCCAGTAGGATGGACCGATCAGTCTCGTGCCATCGAGTTGCCGGGTGTCGCTCCGCGCGAGTTGTCCCGAAAAAACCCAATTGGGATTCAGCTTGAGACGAGTATCAAGGGAGAAGACGCGGTTTGAGCTGGAGGCAAAATCACGGCTGGTGACCAAAAGGCCCACGGTCGACTGATTGCTGAATTCACGTTGGATGCGGGCAACGCCCATACCAGCACGCTCATCATGCAGCGGATCGGACGAACTCACACGCTCTCCCGGCGCGCGGTCGTCCATGCCCAGCGCGCCAATGGCCCAGGGACCTGCCTTGCCGGTGAGTCGAAGGCCGTACTGAGGATCGGCGATACGTCGGGAGAAGAACAGGTTGATAGGCGTTTGGAAAAAGCCGGCGTTTTCGATGAAGAAGGGACGCTTTTCCGGAAAGAAGACCTCGAAGCGCTGGTTGACCGTCACCTGCGGTTCGTCTGACTCAACCTGGCTAAAGTCGGGATTAAGCGCAATGTCGAGCGTAATCGCGTCGCGCATGACGATCTTCGCGTCCAGGCCCGCGCGGCCATCCGTAGTGTTAGTAAACGCGGGAACTTGCGAATCGAGATAACGCGACCGGGTAAGGATGCCGTATGGGATGAATTGCAGGTTGTGCCCAGGCGAAATACGCTCCATTCCTTCCAGAGTGGCGAACTGCTGGAGAGTACTCTCGATACGTTGAGTGATGTAGGGCCAATGGGCGGATTCATTTTGCCGTTTGATAACCCGGCCGAGCGCGATCCCCCAGTCTTGGACGGGAGCGCGCGGAAACCGGAGGCTCTTGAAAGGGATGGCGATCCAAACTACGTACCCATCCACTGTTAAGACACCGTTTGAGTGCCAAAGCGTATCGAAGCTGTTGTCGAGGCCCTGCCCCACCGTGAAGATGCCGTCGGCTTGGATCCCTAGCGGATTTGCTGCAAAACTATACGCACGACGGCGATCGTGGAAGGTATCGAGGGTGACAGACACCCTGTCATCGCTGTCAATATCCTCACGCTTTGCCATCCGTGCGCGGATCTTGCCTGGCTCATCCTTGCAGGCAAAGACAACATATAGGTTTTGGCTGTCGTATGAGAGATAGGCAGTAGTAGGCTGGCTGACAGGGATGCCATCGCCAGGTTCATACTGGAAGAACTCCGTGATCACGGCCTCGGCGTCACGTCGCGTGCCGTTCAGAAAGTCCTCGATTTTCGGCGGACGAGAGATGCGCGGAATGCGCACCTTGGGCGAGTCTGCGAGCGCATACTGCTGGGCCAGGCAGGATGCCACCAGGAATGTTTTAAGAAACGCAACGCGATACCACCGATGCAAAGCGCTTCTCATCATTTGGTCCGTTTCCGACAGCATCCGGTGGTCTGATTGAACTCCCTAACGGCATCGGCCAGAATCGCAATCGACTCCAAAACAGCCTTGCGTTTTTTCGAGGGGATGTAATCCAGCACTCTTCCGAAATAGCTGTTGTAGAGTTGCTCGATTTCGTCATACACCTTGCGACCCTGGCCGGTTAGCGAAATCGTCACAAAACGCCGGTCACGGTCATCTATGGTCCTGTTGACGAGCCCGATCACGACGAGGCTCTGAATCGTCCGGCTCAGCGTACTTGTATCGAGCTCGAGGGAAGCCGCGAGGTCCGCGAGGGACACTTCGGGTTTATCTCCTATCTCGAGCAGGGTGTGGCATTGAGGGAGCGTCAGCCCGCAGCAACCCTCCTGGTTGACGAAGGAGTTCCAATTTTGCCCTTCGAGCTGCCTGAGTTTTTTCCGCAAAAATCGTATTCGTTCGATATCCATGGGATTATTATGTGCATAGTACATCTATTTTGGAAAACAATTATTGCTAATCGCAATTATTGTATGTCGCGGATGCAAGATGCTCTGTTCCGGGCGTTCGCCATAACACTCAATGCCCGCCCAGTCATTCCTGTGCCTTCCGCGCCGGGCAGCCTGGCCGGCCGTGCGGAAGGTTGGCGTACGCAGTTGAAGCTGCTGGAAAAGCCGCTCGTTCTGGAGACGGTGTGGAGACCGTCTATTCAATTGGTGGAAGCGGGGAAACTACTCTCATGTTTGTTCACGGCGGTCTTGCTGACCGGAGCTCTTGGGCGGGCCAGCTGCAGGAATTCGGCGGCACTTATCGGGCGACTGCACTCGATCTAGCAGGACAAGGTGATTGCAACGATTTACACTCCAATGCTCCTTGCGATGCTGATTGTCGCCGGGCTTACAGCAGGCGGAACTTTGGAGTTTAAGATGGGGCCGAAGCCGAATACCGCTTGGGGCAGTGCCTCGAATGCAGCGCCCTTTTCAAGGGCGAAAGATGAATGATGAATCTCAGCCGCAACTTTTGTGAAGGCCCATCCCGGCGCGATAACTTACCGGCTCTATGAGGGGAGCGAGTTCATCACCTCTTTGAGTTCCTTCACAAATAACTTCATTTCGTCTCCCGTGCCGAGCGTTACTCGCACATGGTGTGGCATTGAGGGGAATATGCGACCCACCAACACCCGGCGCTTCTTGAGCGCATCGATCACAGGTTGTGCAGGCCGGCCGAGATGGACCATGACAAAGTTCGCTTGGGATGGAATGAAATCCAAGCCCATCGCACGCAGCTCGCCACATAGATAGCTTCGTACCTGGCCGTTGAGCTTGCGAACACGAGTCACGAAGTCCTCTTCTTTGAGCGCAGCTAAGGCTGCTGCAGTGGCCAGTTGATTCAGACTACTGACCAATCGCCGTTCTGCCATCTGATTGATCAAGTCCTTATGTCCTACCGCGTAACCGACTCTGAGCCCGGCCATGCCATAGACTTTCGAGAAGGTGCGTGTGACCAGCATCGGAAGCCCCTCCTTGACATACCGCAAACAGGATTCGTATTCGGGGGTATCGACGTAATCGAAGTAAGCCTCGTCAACCAGTAACACAACACCGCTTGGAAAATTGCGCACGAACTTTTCGACCTCTTGTTTGTCTATGAAGGTACCCGCTGGATTTGACGGATTGCAGAAGAAAACAAATCCGCCGACAAGAGTCGCCGCGTCGAGCATCTTTGCGAGGTCGTGTTTGTAGCCTTGAGTAAGAGGGATTTTTACTGCTCGCGCATGGGCAAGCGGGCAGTATGAGACGACTGCCTCGAAGGTTGGCTCAGCCACAACCGCAGCGCCCGAGGGTGAACAAAAGGTCTCGGTCGCAATCTTAAGGATCTCTACGGAGCCGCAGCCGAGCAGCACTTGCTCTTTTGCTACTCCCAGACGCTGAGCGATCGCCTCGGCAAGAACCGTCGGCTCTTCTATGGGGTACCGGGGCGAGCTGCTTTCGGCTACGCTGTGTATTGTCTGGGCGGAAGCGGGGGGCAGTCCATATGGAC
>Ga0315279_10001735_pt1 | contig 35421 bp, 21 predicted proteins | sample YL17G06_20_MG_FD_203694 | JGI IMG/M metagenome (GOLD analysis project Ga0315279, IMG submission 203694) | Sediment microbial communities from Yellowstone Lake, YNP, Wyoming, USA - YL17G06_20 | ecosystem: Environmental > Aquatic > Freshwater > Lake > Sediment | place: USA: Wyoming | collected...
GGACGCGATTCGCTTTGCTTCGCTTCGGCTGCGCCTTCGCTTCGCAAAGCGAAAGAGTCGGAAGAATCGTTACAACTTACACCAAATATAAAGCAAAATTTGGTCTTGACAACGGGTAGGGGTTAAACTTGTACGAGCGAGTCAATATCTCCCTCTGGGATCAAAAACCCAATTCGGATGGGTCTGTATAATACATTTATGTTTGTAGCACCCATAGTTTCAAAGAATATTCAAGAACTCTAAGTTTTTGCATATCTTATATATTACACAACACGTCATTTGCAGTTAAGACACTCTTAAAAGGTGAAAATACCGATGTTGCAGAATGTATTATGAACATAGTTTTTACCAAAAACAACCAAGAAATTTTCTACCCCCAAAATCGCCTCTTTTTACAACGGCAAGTTTAGGAAATGACCCGCCAATGTAAAGTTGAGGGCTTTCGGATAGGGCGGAAAGTGGATTAGAAGATTGGGTTTGGGCAGACACACAGGTCTGCCCCAACTGAGTCAGGGTAGGCCCTTCGACGCACTACGCTTGTTCAGGCCAGGCATGCTTATTATTCCGACTTGCTGCTGTCTTTGGATCGCAAGGTGCGAATGAGCGAATCGCAGTTTAAACCGGCTGTGATATATCCAGTTTTGACGGGTTACGCCAGGGTCGCATAGCAACCATCAACGCGGCAATCAGCGTCAGGACGAGCCAATCCCGGCCGATTAAAATAATCGCAATCCAGGAATAACCTCCTTCGGGTCCATACGGTTTGCGAATGTCCTGGATGAGAAGGCTGATGAGGAGAAAAAATAAAACCCCGGGGACCAGATAGCGGATAGAGAAATTGAATAACCGGCCAACTCGAAAAAAGGATATGGAATTCACATGCTCTCGAAGACGATTGGCCCCATATATCCACCCGACAAGGATGCACTGAAGGATACAGGAAGCAAATAGCCCATAATTGCTTAAAAAATGGTCCACGATATCCAGCCATGCAAATCCTCCCCCGGTTGCAAATACTATCCCTCCAAGGAATCCAAGTATGGATAGGACCGTTACCACTACCTTGCGCGGATAATGAAATTTATCTATCACCGACGCTGAAAATGCCTCAAGAATCGAGATGGAAGAGGCTATGCCGGCTATCATAAGCGTAAGGAAGAACAGCACTCCAAACAGGCGGGGGAAACCGGGTAATAGACTAATCGCCTGAGGATAAGCCACAAATGCAAGCCCGATTCCGTGCTGCACAACCTGCTCAAACGGTTTATTCGTTTGGGCAGCCATATATCCTAATGTTCCAAAAACGGCCAGACCCGCTATCAGCGAAATAACAGTATCAACCAGACACGCCATAGAGGCATTAAAATTTATGTCAGCTTTTCTGGGCAGGTATGAGGCATAAGTTACCATTATCCCGAAGCCCAGACTTAAAGTAAAGAATATCTGCGAATAGGCATCAATCCACACCTTTGCTCCGGCAAGCCGCGAGAAATCGGGTTTCAGGTAACGGATGATTCCCTCCTTTGCGCCGGGTAGAAACCAAACCCATCCCACAAGAACAAGAATCAGCACAAAAAGAAGCGGCATAAATATCTTATTGGCCCTCTCAATTCCATGCTCCACGCCAAAAAAAACTATCACCCAATTCACGAGCCACACGATAAGTAAGCCCAGCAGGATAGGACTTCGCACATCTCCCATCTCAAGCGGACTGGTTGTGACCCCTAAAAACTGCTTAAAAAAGAAGCTGTTCGGGTCGGCACCCCACGCCAGGTTAAAAGAGAACCCGAGGTAACAGGCACACCAGGAAATAATCACAGCGTAGTACATCGCAATCCCGAACATAACAAAGATTACCATCCACCAGCCAAGCCACTCCCAGTGCGGACGAATCTTGGCAAAGGACATCGGTGCAGAACCCCGCATCTGGTGGCCAATACCGTATTCGAGTATCATCAAGGGTATCCCTGCCGTTACCAGAGCAACAAAATACGGAATAAGATAAGCCCCGCCGCCATTTTCGTAGCAAACGTAGGCAAACCGCCAGATAGAGCCTAAACCGATAGCAGAGCCGATGGCAGCGAGGAGAAACCCCCATTGCGTCTTCCACTGCGCTCGATGCGCCTCCATTTTGGGTAGCTTGTTCTCGTCTATGGACTTACCTCTAAAATTACGCCAAGCTTACTTGGCCATTTTTCTTGCGCCATATTCTTTGCTGCCAACCGCCTTTATTTTTTCCGTCAAATCTTTCTTTATTCCAAGCAATCCCAGTGCATTGCGCTCGATAATATCACGAATATTCCCACGTGGAACCATTGGCAAATTTCTATCAGCCAAGAGCATATTGAACCCTAACAGAGTCTCCATACACTCCTGCGTGTTACCGAACGGAAAACCGCTTCCGAACAGTAATTTATCCATCACCCCCCGCTCGTATGCCGCCACTACAATATTATAAACCTGCCAAACACTGCTTGGCCGTATCGTTAAATCCGCATATACATTCTTATGCTTGGCTGCCATCTCCAGTGTCTGCTCGACAAAAGGCACGCCCATACCGCCGATTACAATCTTCAAGCCCGCAAATATCCTGGCAATTTCATCCAAAAGATACGGCTGAGCATAATCCAGAACTGCCGTATGCCCCAAATGCCCGCTATTATGGAAGAAAATGGGCACCCCAATTTCTTCGACCGATTCGTAAAATTGCATTGCCCTGCTGTGTGCCGGATGAAAACCACAAGCCGAACAATATAAAACTACGCCATCAAAACTCTGCCTATCTATAAGAGATTTAAGACTATTAATACCGATTTTGTCTCTTGTCGGCTCCACAACCGCAAAGCCAATCAACTTTTCCTTGTGTCTGTTCACATATTCAGCCAGTCTCTTATTGGCCGCTTCGCTCGGCCCATCAGCGGCAGCCAACACTATGCAGGCATTCACTGCCTCTGCTGCCGCCAGATGTTCAGCGGTCTCAACATCGTCAGCCGTTGAGCTGATGTGCGTGTGACAGTCAACTATCATACTTTGACCCTTTAATTTTTAGCCACGAAGACACAAAGTCACAAAGATAAAAAATAAATATATCATAAATTTTAGTGCCTTAGTGCCTTGGTGGCAAAAAGAGTTTCAAAATTCAGACTTATAATAACCTTAACAACCTTTACCGTCAAGAACAAATTCTCCCTTCTCATCCCACTGGGTGCGATTCATCTTTGTAGGTAGATTATTTTCACACGACGTAGCACGGGCTTCCAGCCCGTGCAAACACGGCCAAGATGGCCATGCTACTTTCTTTACCTACAAACGTGAAGCACACCCCCTCCCACCAAGATTACAACAATCGCTTGAAAATCTCAAGAAATAGTGCTATGGTGTTGTAACGCTGGACGACTTAGAAACTATCTCAAAACTGTCACCCTGAGCGAAGCGAAGGGTCTGGCCTGTCAAAAAGAGAGATTCTTCGCTCCTTCGACTTTGCTCAGGACAAATGCGCTCAGAATGACATTCTATCTTTTGAGATAGTTTCTTACAGGAATATTTGAGCAGAATAAGGTTAAAATACTTCCTGCCAATGTCTTCTGGCTATCTATGAAAACCGGGATATATGTAGCAAAGACAAATTGAGCCTTTCCTGTAGCACGGGCTTCCAGCCCGTGAAGACACGGCCAAGATGGCCGTGACACAAAGGAATTTTGATTAGATGGAGCAACAGTCATCCAAAAAGGCAAAGTGGATAAATAAGCGCAAGCTCCGTGCCGTGGCCATCGTCCTTATTACGTGCGTCTGCGGCTGGTTCGTGATGGAATTGGAAATCCTGGGTGTAAGAGTCCTCGCTCCCTATTTTGGCAGTTCTGTGTATGTCGTAACCGGCAGCGTTATCGGGATTTTCCTGCTCAGCCTCTCTGCCGGATACATCCTCGGCGGATGGATTTCCACTAAAGCCAATAGTTCGCATCTTTTGGGAATCAACTTGATAGCGGCGGGCCTATGGCTGTGTGGTATGCCATTTTTCATGGAGTCTGTGTGTAATGGAATATTCAATACTGGTTTGGATGAGAAATGGGGCTCTCTTTTAGCTGCTCTTGTTCTGTTTGGTGTCCCGACCCTGCTGCTTGGCACGGTTTCACCCACCGCAGTGTCCTGGCTGACTACACGAGCGAGCGACTCCGGGCTTAATGCCGGGTTGGTGCTTACCTTCTCAACCATGGCCAGTTTCGCAGGCTGTCTGGTAACCGCATTCTACTTTGTGCTTCTTTCTATGTCGCACACGCTGTTTGCCTCAGGGATTGCGTTGGCGGCTCTGGGCGGCACGATTCTCATACAGGCAGCCACGCAGGGGATAAGAGACCCTAACAGCAAAACTGGAGAGAAGACGAAAGAACAAATTCAGGAAAGTCAGCATAGTCCTGGACAAGAATGAGGTATAATGACTCTGGTCTATGCGACAGCCGCACCCTCGCAGCATATATGAGTTTGCGCTGTTTATTATTCTGTAGCGATAATGTGATTTAGGCAGGATACTGACAATGAAAGAAAGAACACGCAAGGCGGTCCAAAATTTAATGCTCTGCGTCGCGGCCTTTTGGCAACTTTTGTTTGTTCCCATTGCAGCCGCCGGCCAGCTTGACCAACTGATTTACGAGAAAAATTCGCTATACCACCGCATATTTGTCTATCAAAACGGGCCTGTTATAACTCTTCAGTTCAATAAGCGGTCCGCTGACCAGATACAAAGCGAGGTCAACCTTAGTAATTTACGGCAGCATATGTTGGAATATACTACGCTGACTTTTTGTGGACTGCTCTATAAGTCGCAGCCGCAGAGGATACTCGTGCTGGGCCTGGGGGGCGGTGTAATTCCGCGAGAGATGCGTTACTACTTCCCGTCGATTGAGATTGACGTTGTGGAAATAGACCCTGAGATCCAACAGGTCGCAAAACAATTCTTTGCTTTCCGTGATGACGATAAGCTAAAGGTCCACATTGGCGATGGCCGCATGTTTATCAAGAAGCAGCTCCGCCGTGACCCTGTGCCGAAATATGACCTCGTTATCCTCGATGCATTCAACAGCGACTATATCCCGTTCCACCTGATGACAAAGGAGTTCCTTGAGGAGATAAAAGGCGTCCTCGCTGAGGATGGTGTAGTCATTGCGAATGTGTTTTACTCGAACCGTCTCTTTGATGCGGAGCTCAAGACCTTCCTGGCTGTCTTCGAACGGTGCCAGGTATTTCTCGGCAACTATTCATCCAATGCCATGCTCGTATCACCCGGGCCGACCGGCCCGACGCTTACCGTCAAAGAAGCTATCGAACAGGCGAAGGTATTGCAGCGCAAACACAAACCAGCTTTTGATATGCTCGCTGTCGCAAGGCGCCTGCGGCCTAACATACGTCCGGACCCGTATGCAAAAGTGCTCACTGACGACCTGGCGCCCGTGAACTGGCTACAAACGCAGGAAAAGAGGCAATCGCCTGATGATGTCCCTTAGAAAACCCGTCAAAATCGAAGCCAACATCCTCGCCCCATAAAAGCCCCCATTATTCAAACAGCCACGTGGTTTCCTGTCCCGGATAATTTGGATAATACAGTTTGCAGCCAAACTATTTACCCTGTTTTCCAAAAAATACAATGATTTTGTATTTCCCACAATCTACAGAGACTTTCAAACTTTATCCAACTTTGTTGAATATTTGGCATTGGACTATTGACCTGATAGCGCCGTCACTGTAATATAACGCCGATTATTTCGACTAAATAGTAATATGGAGAGAAAAAAGTTGGATTAAAAATGAAATATCAGCCGTCAATTATAATGTGAAAATTTGCATTTTTGATTATTACTTTAATATTTGAGTTTCTCTTATGGATTGTCCGGTTTGTGAAAATGCAATGATTACTCTTGAACTCGAAGATGTCGAAATCGACCACTGCACGGATTGCGGCGGCATCTGGCTCGACACAGGCGAACTGGAACTACTACTCGGTGAGTCTGAAAACGCCAAACAACTGCTCAATTCCTTCAACACTGACGATAAGTGCGCTGAAAACATACGCAAATGCCCTATATGTTACAAAAAGATGAGAAAAATCATTGTCGGCATCTCCGCACCAAAAGTGCTTATAGATAAGTGCCCAAAAGGCGATGGATTGTGGCTCGATAAAGACGAATTGCAAAGTATTTTCAGTAGAGCAAAATTAGACAAAAACAATAAAATCCAGAAATTGTTAGCTGATATGTTCGGTCATACTCTGCAGGACCAAAATTAGGAAACGCGCTGTGGAAAGACCCGCTCTACACCTGATATGTATTTTGCTGATTGCCTGCGTCTCGCCAGGTATTCTGGCGTCGCAGGTGCAAGCGGTATCCCAACAACTGTATTGTACCGATGTGTCTGTCAGCGGCAAGGATGACTATCACACCTACCGGATACCATCGCTTCTGGTAGCCGGCAACGGCACGTTGTTAGCCTTCTGTGAGGGACGTAAAAACAGCCGTCGCGATTATGGTGATATTGACCTTCTTCTTAAACGCTCCGATGACGGCGGCAAGACCTGGAGTAAGCAGCAAGTTATCTGGGACGATGGGGCAAATACCTGCGGCAATCCCTGCCCTGTATTGGACCAGGACACCGGCACAATCTGGCTGCTGATGACCTGGAATCGTGGCGACGATGATGAGAACGCAATCAAAAAAGGCACCAGCAAGGACACTCGCCGAGTCTGGGTGAGCCGAAGCGAAGATAATGGCATCACCTGGTCGAAACCATCCGAGATAACCAATGCTGTTAAACAACCACAGTGGCTGTGGTATGCTACCGGCCCGGGTGTGGGCATTCAGTTACAAAAAGGCACTTACAAGGGTCGTCTGGTCATCCCTTGTGACCATTCTGTTCTCCCTTCACAAAGTGACGCAAGTGGTTATAACTCACACGTAATCATCAGCGATGACCACGGAAAAACCTGGAAACTTGGCGGTGTCATAAGTCCGATGGTCAACGAATGCCAGGTAGTTGAGCTGACCGATGGCGCACTGATGATTAATATGCGTAACTATGACCGCTCGAAAACTACTCGTGCCATCGCTACCAGCAAAGACAGCGGAATGACGTGGTCGCAAGTTATGCACGACCCCGCCCTGATTGAGCCTATATGTCAGGCCAGTTTTCTTCGTTACACCCGGCCTGGCACCGATAGCAAAAGCCGGCTTTTGTTTTCAAATCCGGCCACCACAAGCAAACGTGCGGAATTAACGGTCCGTCTAAGCTACGACGAAGGCAAAACCTGGCCGGTCTCAAAGTTGCTTTATCCTGGCCCATCGGCTTACTCCTGCCTGGCCACTTTGCCTGACGGTGATATTGCCTGCCTTTACGAAGCCGGCCAGGAGCATCCTTACGAGAAAATTGTCTTCGCCCGCTTTAGTCTCAACTGGCTAACCAGTAGCAAGAAAAACCTATAAAACCCAAAGAAAAAACTTGGTGACTTGTATAAAAAAAGGGTTATAATACCCCCACATAAGAAACAACAAAATGTTTTTAACGAAAGGAGAAAATTATGGGCCAATGGAGTATAGCATGTATCGTCATCGCCGTCGTTGCGATTATCGCGGTCGTGATTCTTAAGAAGCGCGCCAAGTAACAAACCAGCACATATCGTCAACAAAGGACAATCTATGATACCACTGCTTATTGTTCTTATTGTTGTTGCTTTGCTGGTGCTCTTTGTTATTGGCACCTACAACGCTCTGGTTAGACTGCGCAACCAGGTCGATAACGCCTGGTCACAGATTGATGTGCAGCTCAAACGCCGGCACGACCTGATTCCCAACCTCGTCGAAACCGCCAAAGGTTATATGGCGCATGAGCGAGGGACTTTTGAGACCATAACAAAGGCCAGAAGTCAGGCTATGGGAGCCAAAACCGTCGCCGAAGCTGCAAAAGCTGAAGGTGCACTCACCGAAGCCCTAAGTAAATTTATGCTGGTCGTCGAAAACTATCCTGACTTGAAAGCCAACCAGAATTTTCTGGCAGTTCAGGAAGAGCTTACCAGCACCGAGAACAAAATCTCTTTTGCCAGGCAAAACTACAATGACCAGACTATGTTCTTTAACAACAAGATTCAGATGTTCCCATCGAACGTCATCGCAGGTATGTTTGGCTTCGGTAAACGCGATTTCTTCCAGCTTGAAGGTGCTGCAGAGCGCGAGGTCCCAAAGGTGAGCTTCACTTAGTCTGTAAACTCCGTTAGAAAGAACCTCTCATCGCCCGCCGTAGCGGGCTACGCAAAAGCGGGGCTTTCTAACGGAGTAAAGCCGTTTGTTCTGTGCGCAGCTCAGGCCAGTTAAAACCAGATATTGCAACTTACAACGAGTTCTTGGCCATATAATTGATGGTTGCTATTTCTGCGCAGGCAGAAAGCCAGCTTAACCTATCTTTATAAAAAGGTGGGTATGGTAGTATTCCATAATAATAAAAAGCAGGCGAAATGGTGAACCAGAAGTTTTATTTGACTAATAACTCACCAATAAGAACTTAAAACTAAAAATGTGGGAGCTGATACGAGCCAACAAGAGAAACTCCATTATCCTGATGGTGATAATGGCCGCGGTGCTTCTGCTTCTGGGCTACATTATTGGCCTGGCTGCCGTCGGGCCGCAAGGCGGCCTATTCGGCATTATAATCGCAACGATAGTTTATCTGCTGCTTACACTGGTTAGTTTTTCCAGCGGCGACCAAATCCTTCTGGCTGCAAGCAAAGCAGTCCCCATCACCCACGACGTCCATCCACAGCTATTTAATATCGTCGAGGAAATGAAAATTGCTGCCGCCCTGCCGGCTATGCCCAAAATCTATATCATTAACGACCCTGCCCCCAACGCCTTTGCCACAGGAAGAAACCCGCAATCCGCCTCGGTCGCTGTTACCGCAGGCCTTTTAACTCGTCTCAACCGCGACGAGCTTCAGGGCGTAGTCGCTCACGAAATCAGCCACATCCACCACCGTGACATCTTGTTTGTAACACTTGCCGGCATAATGCTCGGCTCAATAGTTCTGCTATCGCAGGTCTTTCTGCGAGGCATGTTCTATGGCTCAAGAGGCAGCTCCCGGCGAAGGTATTCATCAGGCGGCAAAGGCGGCGGACAGGCACAGATAATTCTGCTGGTAATCGCAATAGCGGCTGCAATCCTTGCCCCTATAATGGCGCAGTTATTATACTTCGCATTGTCAAGAAGGCGCGAATACCTCGCCGATGCCGGCGGTGCAATATTAACACGCTACCCCGAGGGCCTCGCCAGCGCTCTGGAAAAAATTGCCAACGACCCTTCGCCGCAGCTCGCTTCCGCAAACAAAGTTACCGCCCCGATGTATATTGTTAATCCCTTCAAAAAAAGAGGGCAAATGCAATTATCTAACCTGACCAGCACACACCCGCCGATTTCCGAGAGGATAAGAATCCTGCGAAATATGGCAGGCGCCTCTTTCAAAGACTACTCAGATTCTTTCACCAGCGTAACTCACACAAAATCGGTTATCCCCCCTGCCGCTTTAACCAAAGAAGAAATTGCCCTGCGAGAGGCCGCTAAAGAAGCGGAAAAGAAAGAGCGCCTGGAAAAACAGATTCATCAGGTCGGCGACATTATGCGAAGGGTCAACAGATTCATATTTCTAACCTGTATCTGCGGCCTGAACCTAAAAATCCCGCCAAATTACAAACGTCCAACAGTCGAGTGTCCCCGCTGCCACAGGATTCTCGACATACCTCCTGCCGTTTCCAAAAAGTGAGCGTCACTTTTTGTCATTCCCGCGAAAGCGGGAATCCATACACCCTTATATTGAAGGATAAATTGAACTGTGAGAGAACGACATTTTGTTTGGTGTATATTTGCTAAAATATACTTCTTATCATCAACAAAAAACCAAGTATCGCTAATGGAATACCTATCGGCGCCCCAACAACCATCATAGTAAGTGCTACTCCTATCGCCATTAGCCCTACCGCTAATAAAATCCCCAGCAACCGCCCCGTTATATTCAATATCAATGCCAATAGCTCCCACACCGCTGCAAACGGCCGCAAAAACCACGGAACTTTCTTTACATCTTTTTCTGCCATATTTTTCTTCACCTGCTGCTTACTATGGGTTTGTCACACGTATTTTGATGGGTTGTCATCCCTTCGCTTCGCTCAGGACATGGTTGAGCCGAAGGCGAAACATCTGGCCTTCGTAAGGGAGATTCTTCGCTTCGCTCAGAATGACACCCCTCACTTCATCTGTTACGAACCACTATTCACTATCGACTACTCAAGACTCATCGTCTCGCCGGCCTTCAAGACCTTCACTTCGCAGCCGGCAAGCTTGGCGAATCTGTCGGCATCGCTTCGGCTGCCGACAATGTCACCATAATGGTATGGAACCGCCTTCTTGGGCTTTATGGATTTTGTTGCCTCAGCGGCTTCCTCGGAACTCATCGTGTATGTACCACCCACCGGCAGTAATGCAACGTCGATATTTTTCAATGCTTTCATCTCACTTGTAACATCGGTATCACCCGCGTAATAAATCCTCTTTCCGCCAATCTCAATTACAAACCCAACCCAATTATTTGCCTTCGGGTGGAACTGCTTGGCAAGATTATACGAAGGCACACCGGTTATTCCTACAGCCCCCACTTTGACCGTCACCCCGGGCATAATTGCCTCTCCGCCTCTCTCTTTTGAAACCACGTCAGGCGAAGCGATAAGTTTCGTTTCCGACCCACTGACCTTAGCAATATCCTCTGCTGAGTAATGGTCATAGTGACTATGCGACACAAGCACAATTGTCGCCTCTTCTGCCGGCTCTTTCAGCTTCCACGGGTCGATATATATAATGGTCTTATCCTGACGAATCTTGAAACTCGCGTGTCCCAGCCACTGTAAACTGACACCCATAGCGGTCTCCTTTCCTGCTTCCTTTTTTTCAGTTTTTTCGGTTTTCTCTGCCTCTTTTATTTCCGGCTTCACTGCTTCCTTCGCCTCCGGCTTCTTTACTTCTTTTACCTCCGGCTTCTTTACTTCTTTTACCTCCGGCTTCTCTACCTCTTTTACCACCGGCTGTTCTTTCTTGCATCCATAGACGACCAGCCCTAATACTATTCCAAAAATCAATATTTTCAAACCTCGCATATTTTGTCTCCTTCAAATTTATCCGCCAGATTCAGCCGCCATACGTAAGGCGGGCTTGTTTCTGCTTAATCCTAACCTTCAAACCCCAAAATTGCAACAAATTTCTCCTAATTCCACCCTTCCCGGGTGCGATTCATCTTTGTAGGTAGATTATTTTTACACGACGTAGCACGGGCTTCCAGCCCGTGCAAACACGGCCAAGATGGCCGTGCTACTTTCTTTACCCACAAACGTGAAGCACACCCACCCTTCCCTTGCCAGCTCAGAACTCCTTGTTCGATATTCGATATTCGTTATTCGACATTCATTTTTTTCTTTTTATTTGCCTTTCCCCCCTTTTTGTAGTAGAATATTATCTGAAATGAAACTTTAAGGAGGATATTGAGACGAACAAGCTGATTCTTAGCCTTATTTGCCTGCTGCTGGCCATCCCCTGCCAGGCAAAAATAATATTCGTGGATGCCGATGCCAACGGTCTAAATGATGGTTCATCTTGGGCGAACGCGCACAATTATTTGCGAGATGCTCTCACGGTGGCCTCAAGCGGCGATGAAATCCGGGTCGCCCAGGGAATTTACAGGCCGGATGAAGACATCTTTTATCCGTATGGCACAGGCGATAGAACTGCAACGTTTCAACTCATCAACGGTATAACTCTCAAAGGCGGTTATGCCGGAATCAGCCAACCAGACCCTGATGCCCGGGATATTGAGGAGTATAAGACAATCCTTAGCGGCGACCTTCTTGGCAACGATGCGAATGACGTTAGTAATTTATTAAACGAACTTACACGATTGGAGAACAGCTACCACGTGACAACAGGCAGCGAAACCGACGCAAATACTGTGCTGAACGGCTTCACCATCACCGCCGGAAATGCAAATTACCCGGACCGGTGGGAAACTAACTCATTTGGTGCGGGTATGCTCAATTATGGAGGGAATCTGGAAATTTCCAACTGTATATTCAGCAGAAACTCAGCGATGTCGTTCGGCGGTGCAATGTTCAACTCCTCAGGCGGTCCTAAACTTAACAACTGTATATTCACAAGCAACTGGGGTGGGGATGGCGGCGCAATCTGCAACTGGGGCTGTGGTCTAACTGCGAACAATTGTGTATTTAGCGGAAATCACACCTCCCGGGGAGGTGGAATGTATAATAGCGGCAGAGACCAAATAATTACACTTATCAACTGCATATTCAGCAGCAACTGGAGCCAGAGCGGTGGTGGGATATATAATGATGCGGGCAACACAACGCTTATCAACTGCCTCTTCAACGCAAACTTAGCAGACCGCGAGGGTGGCGGGATACATAACGACTATTTCAGTTGTGCGACTCTAATCAATTGCACATTTATCGCAAATGCAGCAGGTCTCGGCGGCGGGATATTTAACTTCTGCTCCAGTAACACATCTGTGACCAATTGCATCCTCTGGGGAAATACCGCTTTATATGGGCCACAAATTTCAGCCAGAGAGAGCTTTGCGTATCCACTTCCACCATCATCAATGTTAACAATTACCAGTAGCTGTGTCCAGGGCGGAGCTGCCGGCGTGTATGCCAGGCCCTACAATCTTTTGAATTGGGGTGCTGGTAATATCACTACCGACCCCCTCTTTGCAGATGCTGATGGAGCCGATAATAAATTCGGAACAAGTGATGACAACCCGCGCTTATTGCCGAGCTCGCCTTGTATCGACTCAGGTGATAACTCGTCTATACCACAGGAGCTTCTTACCGACCTCGATGGAGACTCGCGCATTGCAAATGGCATCGTCGATATGGGTGCATACGAAGGACCGGACCAGGGCTTTTTGCCCAGCGCAGAATCAATCATAGTCCCGGAAGGAGGAATAGCCACATTCACAGTCGCGCTCGCAATGAAACCTTCACAGACCGTTGAGGTAACTGTAGTTCGTCATTCGGGCGACCAAGATATAACGGTCCTGTCCGGAGCAATACTGACCTTCGACTCCTCAAACTACTTCCAACCTCAGACCGTTACCATCGCCGCAGCGGAAGACCAGGACCACTTCGACGGCAAAGCTCTTATCTGGGTTAGCACCCCCAGGTTCATTACCGGCGGCCTTGTCGCTACCGAAGAGGAGAACGAACCATATCCAGATGCCTTGCTTGTAGATTCTCACGCGCCTGGCGTAAGAAACGGCACAAACTGGAAGGATGCCTTTACTGATTTGCAGGCGGCACTGAGTGCCGTCAGAGAAACTCCTGATATTAACCAGATATGGGTGGCCCAGGGTGTTTACAGGCCTACAGGACCATCCGGCAACCGCGAAGCCACCTTTCAGCTTATTAACGGTATAACTATTAAAGGCGGCTACGCCGGTTTTGGCCAACCAGACCCGAATGCCCGGGATATCGAAAGATACGAAACAATCCTCAGCGGCGACCTCAATGGCAACGATGAAATACTCAATGACCCTTGCGATTTGCTCACCCATCCCAGCCGGGCTGAGAACAGCTACCACGTGGTAACAGCTACGGATTGTGAACCGAACGCTGTTCTGGATGGCTTTACCATTACCGGCGGCAATGCGAACTTTTACCGCTATCCGGTTTACCACTACTCAGGTGGAGGATTATATGGATTATATTACGGCGCTCCCACAGTGGACCATTGCAAGATTATTGCCAACTCAGCCCACTATAGCGGCGGAGTCTGCATCGATGGGTCCATCAGAAATAGTATCATCAGCGGTAATGCAGCATATAATTTTGGGGCAGGCGGGTGTTCAGAATTAGTCAACTGCATCATTCACGGCAACGTTGCAACGACTGGCCCCGCCGGAGCAATGGGAGCCGCAGTTTCTATTGACACGGTATTTAGTAATAACACTGCTAATGGTGTAGGCGGCGTTACTATTTTCTCCAACAGTAATCCCATATTTATACGTTGTTCTTTTATAAACAACTCAGCAGGCAAAGATGGTGGAGTCATATTCTCCGATAACTGCTGGTCCTGCCCCCACGCTTACCCGGAATTTCACTATTGCAAATTCATCGGCAACTGGGCAGAGGGAAATGGAGGCGCACTGTATATTACCGGCAATGCCTACGCCACATTCACCGGTTGCACCATAGCTGGAAATACCGCAAAAGGCTCTTATGGCGGGTTCTATCAGGCGTATGAGCCTTATCCCTATTTTGGCAGTTCTATGGTTAATTGCATATTGACCGGCAACAGAGCGTTAGGAGAGTATCCCGACTATGATGATTTAGACTTCTATTCGAACAGCCAATCCTTTTATATGGGGCGTTATATGACCAATTGTATTGTCTGGGACCACCTCACTTACCCGGAGAACTCGAGTGATGGTGCGCAAGTCCGGCTTAACGACGACAATGATAACGGCGAGCCCCTCATCAATTACTGCTGTATTAAGGGCTGCACTGGCCATTTAGGCGGAGTCGGGAACATTGATGTTGACCCATGTTTTGTTCGGCCAGGATATTGGGACATAAATGGCACACCGGAGGAACCGCATGATGATTTCTGGGTAGATGGTGACTACCATTTGAAAAGCGAAGGTTGGCGTTGGGATACAAGTCGCAAGGTCTGGACCTGGGATGATGTCACCAGCCGTTGCATTGATGCGGGTAATCCCAGTTCGTCTCTCGGCGATGAACCTCTCACCCTGCCTGTTGACCCGAACAACCAGTGGGGCCACAACCTCCGCATCGATATGGGCGCTTATGGCGGGACAGCAGAGGCAAGTATGCCGCCTTACAATTGGGCCATATTAGCTGATTTGACTAATGATGGTATAGTTGATTTTGTTGACTTTACACACTGGGCAGAAAATTGGCTCACTACCGACAGCGATTGGCCCGGTGACCTGGATAGAAACAGTGCTGTGGATTTAGCTGACCTCGCATTGCTTGCCGATGATTGGCTAAAAGAAACAACCTGGCACAAATAAAAAACAATCTGCGTCCCTAACGTTCTCTGCGGTTACCTTTGTGTTTTTTTGTGGCTAAAAAATTCGCCGTGTTAATCGGCGTCAATTTGTGTCTGATTATTTCCTCTACGCCTTTGTGTCTTTATGCCTTCGTGGCAAAAAAATCTGCGGTTGCCAAATAAAAAGGCCCCACGATTTCAGTGGGGCCTATGGTTTTAGCAATCCAACTATGCAGAATTCACATTAAACCGGACGCACGTTAGTTGCTTCAGGTCCTTTTTTCCCTTGCCCGACCTCATACTCCACTTCTTGCCCATCACGCAGCGACTGGACACCTTCTGCTGTAATATTAGAGTGATGCACAAACAAATCTGGACCGCCATCATCTGGAATGATAAAACCGTACCCTCTACTCTCGTTAAACCATTTTACCTTACCTTTTGCCACAATATCTCCTTCGGCCCGAAAGAGCCCCAATTAAAAACGCCCTCATCTTTTGTTAATGGGGTATGCTTTCGAGGGCTAAAAAGCATGCTCCTTAACAAACATCGGTGAATTTTAACGAGCCACTCGCCGACTGTCAACAAAAACCTCGAACTTAAATCACATATTTTGAGCCTCTGCCACGAACAGCTCAACTGGTTTCGCTGATGTATAGTCCCTGTCTTTTTCAAATAGCGCTGATACATTCGAAAAAGGGCAGATAGCAATGATTTATATCCTGGTTTTAAGGCAGTCCGGCCTGAAGCAGCAGTCAGTGTAAGGACACGGGCCTTCTGATTTGGTACCTCCATATTTGTAGCAAGGTGTATATCCTTCCGCCGCTTGAATCATCCGGATAAGCTCTTCCCTTTTCATCTTCCCCGAATTTATTCCTATTCCCTTCGCCTTTACTCTTATTTCTTCCATTGTCATAGGTTTTGTGGCTGTTTGTACTGGCATTCTTTATCTCCTTTCATTTATTCTATTCGGCTCTTTACAAGCCTTATTCTCTTTCGTAAAAATTACGTCTTTCCAAAACACTAACCTTTTTGCCAATTCAACTACACAAAGTCGACCAGCCTCTTGCAAACTACTAATATATTTTCGTTCATTCAGGCAGGCGACCACAAAAAAAAGAGGGCAAAAGAAACGTTTTTTTACCCCTCCCACCAGTTGGCGTAAATTTCCACCAGATTTCGCTATTTTTTTAAGACTTTTTTCAATGTCTTCTCCCTGCACCCTTTTGCCCCTTGTATCAACGTTAGAAAATCGAAAATCCAGATTGTTAGCACTGAAAACGCCGATTTTTACGGCCACGCATTTTTTTGATTGTCTTTCTGCCAAAAATTCGTTAGAAAATTATAAACTCAGATACTATAGATTGCTTTTTTGAATAAAATTTATATCTCTGTGTCTGCCCTGAGCTTGTCGAAGGGTTCTCTGTGAACTCTGTGGCTTTGAAAAATTTGAAATAACTGTGAAAGGGTTTAGCAATGTTAAAGATAGGAATGGTCGGAGCAGGCTTCGTAGCTGGATTTCACGAAAGAGCTTTACAATCCGTTCGCAACGTAGAATTAGCCGCAGTTACCGCCCCAAAAGGCGCCGAGGCCCTCGCCAAACGTGCACACGAGGATGGCCTGGGCAAAACAGAGGTTCACGATAATATCCAATCGCTCTGCAAAGCAGTCGATGTCGTCTGCATCTTCGCTCCCAATTTCGCCCGCCTCGATATTATGCGCAGCATCGCTAAAGCAGTCGAAGCAGGCGCAAAATTGAAAGGCATTATCTGCGAAAAGCCCCTCGCCAGAAACGTCCGCGAAGCAGATGAGCTGGTCAAGATTGCCAAGAAACTTCGTGTCCCCACCGCCTATTTTGAAAACCAGCTCTTTATGCCCTCCGTAGTCGAGGCCCGCCGCCAGCTCGCAGCGGTCGAAAAGAAAATGGGTGCAGTCCACCTTGCCCGCAGCGCCGAAGAGCACGGCGGGCCGCATGAGCCGTGGTTCTGGGACCCCACACAACAGGGAGGCGGCGTATGCTGCGATATGGGCTGCCACTGCATTGCTATCGGTATGTATATGCTTACCCCCACCGGCAAACTGCCCAATTATTTGACGCCGATTTCAGTCAGCGCAAATATGGCCCTATTAAAATGGGGCAAAGAGCCGTGGCTTAGCCAGTTGAAGAAAAGAGGAGTGGATTATTCCAAAACACCAGCCGAAGACTACTCAACCGTCAGCATAGAATTTAAAGACCCTAAGACCGGCCTTCGCAGCATAGCACAGGCTACAAACTCCTGGATGTTCGATGCACCGGGCCTGCGAATCCTTATGGAGGCCTTTGGCCCGGGCTATTCATACACCGTCAACTCCCTGCAATCGCCTGCGGGCCTATTTATCAGCGATGCTGCCGCTACGGCCGTTGCAGACAGCGAGCTTGCACTCGAAAAAGCACAGGCGACGCGAGGCGCACTGACTCTCCAGCCGAACGAGCCTGACCTGTATGGCTACATCGGCGAATGGCGAGATGCCCTTTCGTCCTTTGAAAAAGGCAAAGATGCGATGCTTGATTTTGAGTATGGTCTATTGATTACAATGCTCACTATGGCCGCCTATATGTCTTTTGAAAAGAAAAAAGTTCTTGACCTTACAGACCCGAAGGTGCAGGAAGAACTAAGAACCTACGTCCCCCTAATCCAGCAAGGCAAAGGCGCAAAAGTGCTGAGTGGTGACTGAGCCCCGGCCTGCGCCGGGATAAACTCCGCCGAGGAATCTACTCCTGTCTTCCGTCCTCCGTCTTTATCTCAACGTCCAATTGTATGGACAATAACAGAGCCAGTTATCAGCAAGCTGCTTCAAATCCTCCAGGTCAACATCGCCGTCACCATCAATATCACCGGCTAAACCGCTGCCGCTTCCAAGCCAATGCTCGGCAAATCTCGCAAAGTCGACAAACTCAACAATGCACAAAGGCCCGCCGGGCCAGAAGCCGCCGAGCAGCTCATATTGAGCACCTGCGGCATAAGCCGCATCCGGCTGACCAATTGTGCCGGTAAGTTTGTACGGCCCGCCGCTGCTTACCCCGCCACCGCCATCGATTGTGCTCCAATCCAGAATATAATCTCCACCATCTTGTCCCAAAGCTGACAAGCTCAATAACATATATCCTGTCAACAATAACATAACGCTTCGTGGATTAATCTGTCTCATCGTTAAATCTCCTCTGCAAAGTCTTGTTAGACTTACATAAGAACCATAGGAAGAGGCTTAAGCTCTCTTCTAATAGGGTCAAGAATCATCCCCAGGGCCTCTATTGTTGTAGCACCCAATAAGAATATCCCTTTATCTCCAAAGACAACCGGTGCTGCTCTTGTCTTACCTTCATATTCAAAATATGCATTGCCAATGCGCCTTTTTACGACCTCGCCATTGGCCAGAATAAACTCTTGAAAAGAGGTGGGCTTGATACCCAACTTCTTTAATATATTCTTAGGCACTACTGAATAAACCGCCCCTGAGTCCACAAGAAACTCACATTCCTGGGATTTCTTAGGCTGTTCAGGGTTTATCACCCTTACCTTCAAAAAGGTGATGCTCATAACAACCATCTCCCTATTTGCCTTTTATTTGTCCAAAAATACTGAAAAAGACACAGATTGACTCTGTTGATATTAGACACGGATTAACACGGATTTACACTGTTTATAATTCATCTCTCTGTGTCCTCTGTTTTCTCTGTGGCCAAAAATAAAATACATTTACTCTATGGCTTAATCCGCTTGCGGCGGATAAACTTCTTTTTGTTAGAGTCTTTTATGCTGATACCGTTAAATCCATTATATCACGCATCTTGCTTAATTCAAAGCGTAATTCACTCGTGATGACCCACTTTTGCAAGGTTACGTTTGAAATTGGCTTTGTTTGGGTTTGTTTTTTTAGAACCTGAAGACGATTTCATTTTCATAATCCTTTGTTTTAACAGAGCTTACGTTCATTTGAGTGTCCAGCAAATTGGGTTTGTTTTGCATAATTTAGTTCATATTTCAACCGCAGATTACACGGATTACACAGATTTATAAGCAAGTTAGCCTCGGAAAAACCATAAGTTTCTAAACGCTTGATAATAAACGCGGAATATATCATTGGCTAATCCTTAGTATACATTAGCTTACGAATATACTTGACCTGGAGAACCTGTCCTGTGACCTGTCCGCATATACTTGCAAGACTCTTCGTGCGGGTCTCCGCGATCTTGCCGCTCCTGGCGGTCATCATTCCCCCTAAATCTCGTCTATATTATACCAAATCTCGCCTTTTATTCAATAAAAATCTAACGATATCGTAAAAGAATTTAGCCGCAGATGACGGAAGACAGAAGGAAGAGGTCGGGGGTCAGGGGATAGGTCCTTCGACAAGCTCAGGATGACAAGGTCATTTTTTGGTTTTGTTTGTCGGATTTTGGGGCCACAGAGGACTCCGAGACCACAGAGATTTTTTTGACACGGATTTACACAGATTAGTAGCCACAAAGACTCAAAGACACGAAGGGGTTTGCTCGGCTTTGGCGTACTCAGCCGAGGTCATTCTCGTCCCTAAGGGACTGCGATGCCCTTTTGCTTCGTCCGCCGAATCCCGAATAATTCGGGCTTCTTTATATAAGCCGAGCAAACGAAATCAGGCATAGGAGCGAGGTTGGCTGGGGATTTTTGCGGTTTTTATATTGATTTTTCCTCCTTATTCTGGTATATTATGATTTGAAACTAGGCGGAAATTTCTTTGTTTTTGCGGAAATTGCAGCTTCGGGTAAAATTGGGTGAGCAACTTTGGAGAGGAAGTATCGTGTGGTTAGGATTTAGTGTTTGATATTATGTGGTTTGGGGAGTGGGTTTTTTGAATTTCAGATAAGAGGAAAAAGATGCATGACACAAATCCAAATCCAAATAAAAGAATGCCACCTTTGATAGTTCTTGGCCTTACAGGACCTGTCGGAAGTGGTTGCACAACAGTCGGTAGAATTTTTTCAACGAGCAAGATTTTCAACGAGGTGCTTAATCGTTTGAAGTGGGTCAATATTACGCGGAAGGGAGAGTTCAATATTAACTGGGATGGTCTGAATGAAGAAATTGACAACCAATATGAAAGACTGGCCGAAGTTAGAAAAGTACTGAAGCAATACGATGTGTTGGAAAACAAGATGGACCTTAGTGCACTAAAGAAGTTGGAAGAGGATACTAGCAAAAAACTTAGCATGGACTTCAGAGGCAAAATAGAGGAAGGTTTTACTTTCATAAAACAGTTAGAAGCATTAGAGAAAAACCTTAGAAAAGCATTAACCAAATGTCTTGAAAACAGAGAAGGAATAAAAGCCCTTGAAAAGCTAAAACAATACTGCCAATTATACGGCGAAAAAAAACACCTCTTTCGTACACTTTCGGTTTCGGATTTAATAGTTTTTCGCGCTTTAATGGAGATTGAAAAGAAAACTTTCAGTTTGAAACACATCAAAGAGATAGACAGGAAAAGAAATTATGAAGAGTTTGTCGCTATTGCAGAAAAGCATATGAACAAAAAAATCCAAAAAGAAATTATAAAGCAATCAGGTTATAAAGGATATAAAGATTACTACATATGTTGGTATAAATACGAGAATAGAAGTGAACTCAAAAAGATAGGGAATTGCTTTTATAACATTTATAAGATAACTAACGCTATAAAAAGCGAATTTAATAAAAAATACCCATATGAATATTCGGAAGTTATGCAGGATTTTGGAGATAATATTAGGCAGTATGACGACCCATTCGGACATAAAAGACATCTAATAAAGGATAGTTCATATCGATTAGCAAAAGGCATAGCACAGTTGATATATTTGTTGTATAAAACGAAACAATCTGCTTTTTTCGTTGTCGATTGCCTTCGTAATCCTTATGAGGTGGAATATCTTAAGAGAGAATTTGCAAATTTTTATCTTTTAAGCTTATATGCTGAAAAAGAGACTAGAAAACTAAGAATTATTGACGCTGCTAAGTGGAAACTGGGTAGGGAGTTGACAGAAGATGAAAAAATCAGGGTCATAAAAAGCTTCGAAAAAGCTGACGAGAGAGATTCCGGGAAAGGTATTAAAGGTGAGGAAGTACTATATAAACAAAATGTAACAAAATGCGTTCAAATATCTGATATAGCAATAAGTAACGAAAAAAAATGGACTGGTATAACACCAAAAGATAATGAGGAAGCTGAGAACATCCTTTTAGATTTCTGTAGAAAACCCTTGAGAATACTGTGTTTAATCTTGAGCCCAGGATGCGTAAAGCCAAGTGGTGACGAAATGTTTATGAATATGGCTTATACAATGGCTGTTAAATCAAATTGTATCAGCCGGCAAGTAGGAGCCGTGATAGTAGGACCAAAAGGCTATGTAGTAGGTGCTGGTTGGAATGATGTCGGTGAAAGTAAGATAAGTTGCGGGTTAAGAGCTATTAGGGATTTAAAGGTTGAAGAATTTAGGCCATTGGTTGAGGCAATTAGAACGAAAGATGAAAAAAGCACAACAGATGTCATAAAAAGACTTCTTGGAACCTACAATAACCCTATTTATGAAACGCCTGAACAGTTTTGCTTTTGTTTTAAAGATGAGATGGTAAAAAGAGATGTCACACAACGATTAGTAGCCGCATGGCACAAAAAAGTAGAAGAGATAGTTGAACAATTAAAATCAGAAAAAAAAGAAGAATTAAACTCGGTGAGCGATGAAACATTTGAGGAGGCAAAGAAAGCAGCAAGAACAGGCGGGGAACGAATAATAAAAGAGTTAGTTGAAGAAGGGGATTTGCATCAACTAGAATATTGCTTAGCTTTACATGCTGAAGAAAATGCAATAATACAGAGTTCTAAAATTGGAGGTATGGGACTAAAGGGTGGGACTATTTACTCAACAGCTCAACCTTGTCCACTTTGTGCGAAGGAAATTCAACAAATAGGATTAAGCAAAGTTGTATACACAGAAGCATATCCTAAAAGTCTTCCAGAAATTTATATGAAGGGTGTTGATTTAGAGCAGTTTGAAGGTGTAAAACCACGTGCTTATATAAAGCTGTTTATGCCTCATCATGATCAAAAGGAACAACAGCAATTGGAAAGCCAAGATCTCGTTCCTAAGATTTGATTAACAAGGAGAAACATTTCGATTTACAACTGCCATTTGTGTGCGGGGACATTAGACGCCGGCGATATAGATGGCGACGGGAAACTGACAGTTTTAGATATTGACCAAACAATCGCATAAAGATTGCCACATCCCCGAGATGACACATATGGGGCATTGTCAGCTCCCCACTTCGCCCTAAACGGCAGGGCTTCCGACTTCGCTAAAACTACGCTGGACAAGTCGCAGGGCAAGCAACCCACGCAATAAATTGCGGGGCTAAACATTAAGGAATCCTAACAAAAACAGTGTTAGTTGCTGACGCCAGGCGATGGAGAGATGGCAGACCAGTTATTGGGGTCGTTGCCATAATACTGGCCGAATAACCTGCCCAGTGACATTCCGTAGCCATCAGGTTCAATAGGCCACAGGTCAACTTCGCCGGGGCAATTCTCCGGATGAGAGCCATCACTGTAATTAACCCTGTCAACGCGGATATAATACCGCGTGCCAAGCTCATCCTCATCGCCGGGCTGCGAAAGCTCCAAACTTTCGCCGGCATTATCGAGGTGCCCGCTATACGGCCCGTAAATCTTATTCGAAGGCACGCCCGGATACCGCCAGCTAAACGCTGTCTTGTTCCTGACAGCCACAATATATCCGCCGGCAGGGACAGTAACAGGCGAAACGGCCGAGAAGATATATTCAATGCCATTGGTGAACTGCCACGGCAGGTCCACATCATAATCATACAATGTTACTGAGGAACCTGTGATATTACGCAATTCAACGTATTCATACTCATCGTTGCTATATAAGCCGCCTTCAGGCCAATCAGGATGGTACATAATCTCGTTTATCACTATCGGCCCAACCTTAGGATAGGCATTGTCGCCGTTGGGAGTCTTTGCACTCATCAGGACAAAGTTATAGTTGCCGGTTGAGAGCTTATGGTAACGGCCAAATGATATATCGGTAGGCGAGGCGCCAAAATCCTCCATCTCACGGTAGCCAGTCAATACCTCACCTTCAGCAGAAGTCAGATACACCGTCTCGCCATTCTCACTTAATGCAAACTCCACAAGACAGCCCGGGTCTGAAGGATTATGGAAGTCGGTATCCTCATAAAAAACTAAATACCCATTCTTTGGTATAGTCGTCCCCAATGCAATCTTGTATTTCTTGAGGAAAGACCCGCTATCGCTTAGAAAGTAGCCGCCGATATTTATCGGGTTGTTGGTAGTATTATGCAGCTCAATCCAGTCGGGGTTGCCCGCGTGAGAGTGAGCAAGCAACTCGTTAATCACCACATCACCAGGATTGGGCAATATCCCGCTATCATCCTCACCTGGTGAGCCGCCCCAATAGACACTTGCACGCCAGTAGTCTTTCTTAGCCCAGTGATTGATGTTGGGGTCTGCCGGATTTATTATGGTAAGCGAGAAGCCATTGCCATCGGTAATCTCACGCCAGCCATCGCCATATTTGAAGTCTAAAATCGTCTGCCCTACGGCATCGGCAAGTTTAATTCTTTCTCCGGCATTGTCCAAATTGCCGGTGTATTGGCCGGCCACTTTTATGCCTGTGCCATATTGAGCCTCGAATGCGTTAATGTTCCTGACAACAACGACAAAATCACCTGACGCCAGCTCCATAATCGGGAATGTAAAGTGTATTCCCTCCGTGAACTGGACGAGATTGAGATTAAGCGTTTGCGCCCCGATGTTTTTTAGCTCGATGAACTCTTCGTTCGGGTCGTTGGGGTCGTTGGTATCTTCCGGATGATACATAATTTCGCTAATTCGCAGGTCCTCTTTCACAGGGCCGATAGCAAAGACGGCCTCAGCCAGGGCGCTCCACTGCAAATCCAGCACGCGTGCCTTAACGTGAGTGGTCCTGGTCAAAGTAACCGGGCCGGTATATTGAATCGCGGTCGGCGATACGCTGCCCTGACTGGCTTGTGAAGCAACCAGCTCAGCAGAGATAAGAAAGTCGCTGCGATTGCCGGCGTTATTGAGGCCGTGGATAGCGAGGATATTGCTGCCCTGATACAAGTAGTTGAGATATGCTGAGATGTCAAATTCTTCAAAAACAACGGCTGAGGCGTCAGGGTTCGTGCCGCTTGCACTGGAGTTCCAGGCCGGTGTGTCGGTGAAGTTCTTCCGTGCGACCTCGGTGCCATTAAGATATACAATAAACCCGTCATCGTATCGCACCTTCAGCTTCATCGCACTAAATTCGGTAGTGCTTACATTGAATGGAATACGGATGTAACAGGTATCGTTTATGTTGGGATTCATCTTGGCTTTGACATCATAACTGATGTAGGGTTCATAACCCGTCTGCGTTTCATAACCTACGCCGCCGGTCTTGCCTGAAATGAAAACCCCATCATTCCAGCTTGAATCGTTGAAATAGCTGGTAAGCCAGCAAGTATTCTCACCCAACTGCAAGCCGCCACTGGCTGTATCGCCTACAAGGTCGAAATCCGTCGCATTCCACGTAGAAAAACTGCCCTTTGCGGCAAAAAGCTCGAGCTCCGAGCCGCCCCAGGTCTCAAAGAACACCAGCTCCAGGTCATGTATCCCTGCTGAGGCAATGTTAAAAGTCGCTAATGTATCCGCAGGTGAACGTCCGTTGGGGAAAGACGTTGTGTAAGTGTTGGCGCCTTTAGTCAGCTTCAGCTCGAAACCATCATCGGAATTCACCCCAAATGTCCAGCTTCCTGTCGTCGGTATATAGACCTTGGCAGTTGCCCGAATCACAAAGTGGTCTATATCAACACCCATAGTAATGCCCGGGAACGTCCTGTCATTACCGTAGTGGCCTAAGTCACCGGTATTAAAATAGTTGATTACTCGAGTTGTCTCGTTGACCACCTGCTCCTGATAAGCCGGATTACTGATAACGCTCTTAGCTGCAGTTATGTCACCCACATCTATATTCGCTTTATAATAAGTGACCTGGAAATCGGGAAGGACATTCGTAAGCAGGCTGCCGCCGTTGGCAACGCTCGGAACAAGGACCTTCTTGGCTGCGCTCTCCTGCATAAGAGTAACAGTGCCGCCTGATGAAAGTGACGCCGGCAGCCGCGGGTCATTACCGTCAAGAGTCCAATAAATCACACCAGCCGGTGCGCTCATCGTCAAACTAAATCCGCTCGGAACCTGCCCGCCCGCCTGGCTCAACGTCGGCGCCACTATACCTGGATACCAGCCTTTGGCCTTTAGCTGGTTAAGCACGACTCCTGTGCGAGACGGTAAGTAACTGCTGGTTATCCAGTTGACCGCAGGACGCCAGTGGCTATCCCTATTAAGAGCCGGATGCGTCTTGGCATCTCCCCATCGTGCCGACTCGCCAACAATCGCAAGGTTAATCTGGTTAGCAAGGTTTGTTATACGCTGGGCGCACACACTTGGAGTCATCTGTCCCTGACTCAATACGAAATATTTGTGCGCCCTGTCCGCCAACCGCATCCGGTAATCAGGATGGGCAACAAGCTGCTGATGAAGCCACTGCGGATTAAAATGCTGGAACTGCTGACCGGCGGGATATGGACCAGTTCGGTCATTGCACCAGTCTAAGGTGCCCAACGTATGCTCGGCATCATGTCTGAAGTATTTGAAACCATCCGGGTCATTGCGGTTGTAAATGGCGTAATAGTTGTTCGGATTGCCGTTGCCGAGAAAGTTGGAAATCGGCCCATCACAGTCTCCCACATAAAAGGTGTTTAGCATATAGTCGATAACATTGTCGATATCGACCAGCCTCTCGTATGCTGGATTGCGAGTCCCATCGGTATTCAATCCCTGAACCTTGTAGTATGCTAAATGAGTCTCAAGGCCGGCTCCTGCCTCTTCCCACAAACGCTGGTATGCATCGAGGGTGCCATCAGTGGCTTCAATAACGTATGACCCATACACCACCTTAACAACATCATAGTCGTCCTTATCACCGCCGAAATAGGACTCGGCATACGATGATTCGGGACGCTCCTGCGTCTCGAAAAGGCCCCAGTATTGGCCGTTAATATATAAATGATAATAACGGCTTCGCGTATAAGGCGCACCTTCAGCTCCTTGCAAAACCCGGGAGAATTCGTCTCGAACAAACGTGTTTTTACTGTCACCTGCAAAACTCCAAGAGTAGTTCATGCTGGTCCGCAGGTCAACACAATCAAACTCATCCACACCTTCGTCTCCGAACAGCGGGAACTTCAATACGCCCCCGTATTGGTCCCTGAAGAATAAACGTAACGCATGTTTGGGATTATCACCATACCGGCTGTAACCGCCTCGCATCCTCATCCCGGCATCAATCTGAAAGCCCTCACTGCCATCAGAGTTTATCAGCTCGACAGACGTAGGCCGTTCCCACGCTCGCCCTCGCTGAGCCGCATTGACATAAATACCTGTCGCCGGGTCAAACAGATTCTTCAAATCCGTTACCAGCGAAATAGTCGGGATATCCAAAAGTGCGCTGTCAATAATATATTTATAACGCGCATCATTTATTATGTCAGGGTCCATTCCGTAATCAATTACCTGCCCGTTGACGCTGCCGGTTGGCCAGTTGGGGCCGGGCGCCTGACCATAAGGCGACTGTGCTTTCACGTCACTAAGGAAAATATAAGTATGTGTTCCGACTTTTGAATCAAGATAGCCCGGCTTGACCGCAACGGCACGAACAGTGCTGGTCTTATAAATCAGAATCGGTGCAGTATATTTAGAGCCGTGCGTTATCGTAGGCCGTGAGCCATCAAGCGTATATCTAATCTCCGCTCCTGTTTCATCCGTGCACAGCGTTAAAGTGAACGGTATATCATAGAAACCATGCTCGACGCTAAAAAAGACATCATCGCAAATATCCTGCGCACCAGAAATGTTGTATGTCCACGGCGTAGATGTAGTAAAGTACTGCGGGATACTACTGTCACTTGCGCCTGTCAGCTCCGGCAGAATCAAGAATTCCCCATCATTCTTATTGTCGTTCAACGCCTGGATTGCCAGCACATTCGTGCCTGTTTGCAGATAGCTTTTATATTCCGTAATACTAATCGACTCGAAAACCGAAGATTGCTCGTTCGGACGATTAGAATCGGCTGTCGAATTCCACAATAAAGTTGCAGGCGCATTGCGCGACGCAACCTTCTGGCCGTTCAAAAATGCCGCAAACCCATCTTCATACTTAACGCGCAGCGTCAATCTATCAAATAAATCCGCCTGCCCCTCCTCAAGATTGAATTTCATCCGTGTCCACAGCGTTGCGTTAATACCCTTCATATCTGTCTTCACGTCTGTGGCAATGTCACCGGTGTCCGACACGTTGTCGAACACAGCCGTGCACAATACACCGTCAGAGTGAGATGTAACACACATTCCGATATATACGTCTTGAGCCATTGTGATGATCGTCTCACCTCGCTGCGTCCAGTCTATTCCGTTAGATGACACAGAACCGGTGAACGTGTTGTCGGTCCGCTTAATCCGAACCCAATAAGGCGCCGTCATCGAACCACTATTAGTATTGTTCGAGCCTCCAGCAGTATCCGTTCGCCACTGAAAAGCAGTCCCATTGGCCGGCGTTACAACCGTCATCGCGTGCTTTGAGGAAGCATCAAGAGTCTCTCGAATCATTACACCGGCCTTTGCCCAGGGATCTGTGCCCGTCATACTGGCGACTCGGGCTGTCAATTCACCATCGCCTTTCAGAGGTGCATATACATAATAGAACGCGTCTGCTTCATACCAGATATCACCACCGTCACCATTTATAGTATAGACCCCATTATTAAGCGAGAACGAACCCGCAGCCGATGGGTTTCCAATATCCTGCCCCACTCGTTGCGGTGTCTTCATAAAACCTATCGCGGTCTTCCCGGTCTTCCATCCAGTTTCGCTGAATCCCACCGCCGTCCAGTTCTTGCCCGCATCACCGGAAACAGGCACATAATAGTAGGCAAGAGCGCCCGTGGCCACCAGCGTCTGGGCATACTGCGCCAGACCATAAGAAATGTCACCCAATTGCAATGGATACGGCACATACTCGTGCGCAACAGTAACCCCGTCACCGGCCACCAGGTGCAAATACGCCCCGGAACCTCTTAGCTTGAAATTTGTGTGCAAAAGATGAGCCGGGTCACGACGGTTTAGTTCGGATGCAAATACAACTAAAAATGCGCCGGCGTCAATATCCATAGACGGGAATTGCCAAACAGTCGGCGTGGTCTCGCCAATCGGCATATATTTTAGAGACCAGCCGGTTAAATCAACGCTTGCGTCCGATGGATTGTATATTTCAATCCAATCCCAGAACTCTTCCTGGTTTTCCGGGTTGGGGTAGGCATTATCGTTGACGGCCATAAACTCGCTGATAACCAGAGGCTGCACGTATGTGCCGGTTATGGTGGTGGTCTGATTATCATTTATAATAACAATTCGGTCAGCCGGCTTGGTCCAGCCCTCAACTGCACTAAACTCAACGGTGTGTGTATCAGCCGGCAGATTGCTTACGGTTGTGCCGCTGGTTTGCCACGCTCCGCCATCAACACGCCATCGCGCACCGCCATTTATGGCCGCCTGTGGAGCGATATTGACCTTTAATGAACCTCTCTGCTGAACATAAGTGCCAACAAAGACGGTCAATTTGCCCTCATCAATCTGGACTGTCTGAATATTTGGCTCGGTCCAGCCGGAAACATTACTGAAATCAACAGAGTGCGAACCGACCGGCAAACAGCTTACAATTGAACCGCTGCTCTGCCACCCTCCACCATCCACACGCCATCTTGCCCCACCCTCAATAGCTTCTTGTGGCAAGATTGCAACCTGCAGCGAACCTTCCCTGCCCCCTTCAAGCCAGTTATCAGATAACAATGTAAAATCGGATATGTTGACCTTGCCATCACCGTTCAGGTCGGCTATCCCGCCCGGATTAGCAAGCCAGTAACCGGCAAAAATGTCAAGGTCCCACCAATCTACCTTGCAGTTTCCGTCCAAATCCCCTATTGTGGCGTAAGCCATCCCTGACGGGAGCGAGCCGGCCACTCCAGTGGCCAAACATACTGTTAGCACTAATAAAATTTTCTCAGGTTTAGACACTGAACTATCTCCTTTACCCCGTGAGATATATTATTCACGGCTTTTCTTTAGCAGGTTTGATAAGTCGTTGTCGTCTATCTAACCTGCTGAATCCCGCAAGATTATTATCTCACGGGGTGAATCAACACCATTTAACCACTCACCATCATCGAATTTTCATTACTATACATTTTACGGATTACTACCAGGCGACGGTGCTGCCCCCTTCCAATTAGCAGGGTCATTGCCCGAATGATACTTGTCGGCAAATATTCTCTGCAGGGCGTCACCGTCCCCGTCTGGAGACTCCGGCCACGGCGCAACATCACCATAAATCACTTCATCTACAATCACCCAGGATATTGGGTCGCCTTCCACGTCCGGCGCCTGAGGCCTTTCCAGTGCAAGCCGTTCCCCTCCATTTGAAAGGTCTCCCGACCACGGCCCTATTATGTCCACGCCGGCAACCAACGGGCCCGTATTATATACGGCCTTAAAGGCATCAAGCCGACTGCCCTCTATCACAGGGTCGAAACCCACCACAATCAATCTTTTGCCGGCAGGAATCGACTTACCGCTGGGGAACGTATAAGAGACCGCCCCGTCCAACTGCCACGGGCCTTGAGCATTTTGCAAAAGAATCGCCCCTCCTGTCGGATTATATAATTCGATATACTCCTCGTTAGAATCCTGCGGATGATACATCAATTCCTGAATCACTATCTCCAGAACAGGCTCAACATTTGCCGAATTCTCCGACGGCACCATCCGGAACCAATACGCCCCTCCATCAGGGTAACGCCCCAGAGAAATATTATTCTCCTGGCCCTTAAATCTGACGCAGTCCACTATTCCTTCTCTGCCGCCGCCAGGCAAGTAAGATAGAACAACCTGTTCGCCTGCCTTGTTCAGACCAAATCCAACGCTTATGGGCTTATGAAAATCAGTAACCTCATCAAAGCTAATCCGACCATAGCCTCCAATCACAACAGCGGGAATAGCCCACTTCTTCAAATTATCAAAGTCATCACTCAGGTACCAGTTTTTCAAATTAATAGATGCTGCACTTGTATTGTAAAGCTCTATCCAGTCGTTTGAATCATACTCCGGATGCAGATGGTCGGTATAATCGGTATGTGCCATAACTTCATTGATGACAACGCCAGCTTCAAGCTCAGGGTCATCCTGCCCCGGCGAACCCTGTATGTATGTGCTGGCTCGCCAGTTCCCGCCATAATTCAACGACCCATCAGGCTCGCCTAACACTGCCGATTCCAAAGGCACTAACGAATGTCCCGCACCATCGGCTGCTATTGGCCAGCCGCGACCATCACCATACTCAAACTCGGCGATAGTCCCATTCCAGTAATCTATTAACTTTACATTGTCTCCACTATTTTTGAGATTGTTTTGTGTGCTGTTTTTGTATTCGCCGGCGATCTTTCCAGCCAAACCGGAACCGTAACGTGTCTGGAAGGTGGTTTTGTTTCTCACCACCAAGACAAAATCACCCGGGGCAAGGCTTGTAATGCTGCTGCCGTTAAAATCAAATGTGATGCCATCAACAAAAGATACATACGTTAGGTCAAGCGCTTCATCCCCTGTATTTTTCAATTCGATATATTCAAACTCATCTTTATCCGTGGTGTCAGGAGGGGGCGGGTCGGGAGGATTATACATCACTTCGGTAATCCGCAGATTCTCCAGAGTCCCCGCTGCCAGCGGCTCACCGGCCACAAATTGAACCGGATTCGACCAGTGACTCCATCGCTCCGTGTTATCCTTCATCCGGCAGCGAACACGATATGTTCGGCCGGGCCTAATCCCGATGGCAGGAATCCTTATACTATTATTATACGGTGTAATCTCGCCACTCTCCCATATCGGCTCAATCTCGTATTTACCCAGCCCGGTTGGCCGAGGCGGGGGCAAGTGACACGGGTCAGCCGGTTTACCAATCAGACGAACGTCAACAAAACAATCGCCACTATCACCCAGCGACATGTTGACAACCTGTGCGGCAACTATATTGGTCCCTACGTTGAGATAACTGGCAGGGTCATCAATCACGACTGATGTGAAATTGTGATTTTCCGTACGATTGGGAACAGTAGCGTCATGTGCCAGCTCTTCACCAGGGACGTTACCCCAGGCTGCTCGTTTTGTATTAATCCAGACGTTTATACCATCATCATACTTGATATCAACCACCAGTTTATCAATAGCATCAAGGTCAGTTACTTCGATTTTTTTCCGCACATATATTGTCGTGTAGTAGCCCCTCATATCGTTTAGTTGACTTGCGGTTGGGATCCACGTCTCACCATAGCCGATAGGTGTGTAGGCCTCCGGCCAATCCAAATCATAAAAATCTTCCTTTCGCCACTCGCCTTGTATCACTGATGGTTCATCTAATCCCTTAAAATATCTCCACTCAGCAGCTTCAGGTAGCAGGATAATATCTTCAGTTGGCGGTTCGCCTTGAGAGCCAGCAGCCACCTCAGCAATTCGCCATTTCATTGCGCCAAAGGTGCCGTTGCCCTGCGGGTCACTAAAAGGACTGACTTGAAACGTCAAGGCGTTAGCCGGATAATTAGGCCCACAAGTTGCGGTGATAGTCGGCGTGCTCGGAATAGCGCTATCGGCCGACCGAGCATCCATATAGCTTTGGCGCTCAACCACAAAATCCTTCATAACCTGGACCATCCCCTCAAAACTTCTCTCATATCCACGATTCTGCGCCTCTTGGTAGAACCTCCCTTGCCCCGCCTTACCTGCACCGCACTGGTCCAGATACCCCTGTGAGCAGGCCGCATCGGTCACAACCCAGTGGTAGTCCCACATCGCCCTATCGGCATCGACAATAGAAAGTCCGCCGGCAGGGTCATTGATAATGTAAGCGTATTCATCGATTAGCTGATTCGTCTGGTCAGAGTTGAAAAACAGGTCGCAAACCTCCCGCACACGGTTCTTGTTTGCAACGTTAAATACCTCATAGCTGAATATATTGCTCCTGCTAAATTCATCGTTTAATACTCCTCCGCCTCCATAATATGTCGTCCAGGTCAAATCAAGGTCCCACGGTAATTGAGTGCACAGTTTGTATGTCCCCCACTGAGTAATCGTCGATATCGGATTAAAATAGTAATAAAAGTTCTTGCTGGTAATATCACCGTGATGAATAGTCTGATAAATAGCATAATAACTATAATAACAGGGAAGATTTACTTTTTGCCCCCACCAATTGGCGACAGGATTACTGCCATATCCATTCATAAATGCGGTAAGGTCCGAGTAATCCGTTACCTGGGTCGGCCCCTGGTTGTTAATTTCTCTTGTCCCGCTTTCTAACCTGTAAAGATTCCCGCTGGGCAGTTCGTGCTCATCTAAGAAACGGCCATCCATCTGCTCGATATTCATATAAAGTCCCCAGAAGTCGCCGTCATACTGCGTGCCGCTGCCGGTTAATGGCGGATGCGATGCATTGAGCGTCCCGTCTTCATATAATTCATCAATAACCCTGAAATGCACCCAATTTGTCTTTGAAGCCGGCACCCCTGCCATATTGAACATCCCGAACGACACCGCCTCAAACATCCCCTGCTCACCGCGCTGGCCGAAGCTGCCCTGCTGAATGCACGCGGAAAAATTAATCTTGGTCCACTTGCTCTTATACTTTTCGCCATAGTCGTCGCGTGCCTGGAACCAATGTGCCCGGTTGAAATCAAACTTCCACATATTCTTGCCCATGGAATACCGCCAGACTCCTCCTCGCATACGGTAGCGGATGTGGTCATAAACCTCCCCATCATAAACCAGCGTCCCCCACCATTTGTAGTCCATACCCGCATATTTTTCCCGCCAGGTTGCTGTCTCAACATCCGTTTTCTTACTTATAAGATGATAAACCGGAATGCTGCGCATCACCTCCGCAGGATACACAATGACGGGCGTAACCCCAGGCTGAATAGCACCCCTCCACGCCGGCACTCCATCATAAACAAAGTATGCAAAATTCGGCTGAGTGTCATCTGCGTATGGCACCAGAAGACTGCGATTTCCCGTATCCATCACCGTAATACGGTACCGCACTAACTGCCGGTTTATATGCAGGTCGCCCGGCATCTGCACAGTGTAAATATCATCGCCGGCAAACTCATCGCCATTAATCCCATCATCGTGCATCTCGATGTCAGTCCAATTTGTTTGATACTGCGCATCGTTGCGGCTGATATAGCTGCCGGGATTCACCAACTGAAACCACAGTGTAACATTGGCAACACCGTCAGGGTCGGTAACCTTAGCAGTAATCGTTACCGTTTCGCCGGACTTTGGCTGCTTGGGTGTGTGCTTGACCTGCCGAATATGAGGCGGAATATTCTCAGCATAAACCGAATTTTTTGCACCAGGCGTCGGATAAGCTGAACGCCAGCTACCTGCCAAATCGTTATCAAAAAAAGGATTAACAAGCTGGATGGAATGACCTTTACCAGGCTGGGTTATCGGCACCGGGTCACCCACCGTCGGCCACGGAAATCCCGACTGGTAATCAACCTCGTCAACTATATCCCCATTGGCATCGCGAAGCACAATCCTTTCACCATCATTGGATAGATTCCCTACAAAGGGTTTATAAATCAAAGTAGAAGATGTGCCATATTTACCGGTAAGCGTAACCGGCGTAACTGCAAGCGAGGGGTCCTCAGCAACGACAAGGTAGCCTCCGGCTCGCAATACCGTCCCCGGTAACAATATAGTCGGCATTTGAAATTTGTAGGAAATGCCAGCAGAAAAATACCACCCGGAGATATTCACATCCACAGTAGTTGGGTTGTGCAGCTCGACAAACTCGACCAGCTCGACCTCCTTATCAGGATTGTAGTGAATCTCATTGATGACAGCCATCCCGCTCTTTTTATTCCAGTTGTTCGCCAGCACGGCCAAATCTGCCAGATTGACCCCGCCTCCGGGCTGCAAGTCCGCGTTACTTGCGCTATCATTCAACCACTCCTGGGCAAAAGCGCTCAAGTCCTTAAAATCAACGATGCAGTCCCCGCTCAAATCACCAGCAGGGCACCCTATCCCAACCGAACAAACCAAAACTATGACAATTAGTATAGCAGCCGCCACCGAGAGCTTTATGGCTCTAAACATTATCTTTTCTCCTGTCATACAAGCATATATAAGACGCTATTGCTTCGTCACCTGTGACTTGAAATTTTACCATTTCATCTCATCTGTGACAGAGCGCTATACTGCATCCTATATCTTTATCCTTTTACGTTCCTGATGTCTTCCAGTTCCTTAAACCTTACCAGTTCTGCGAAATAGGTTTCCCACAAACCTTTACAATCTTTAGGTCCTAAAAACCAACACAAACACATCAACCTTACTTTATTTTAACATAAAAGCCGCCCTAAAATCAAGGTTTTTGCCCTCCTGCAACGGCTACCCCAAATAAAATCTGCTACGTAAGTCCTGTCCTTCTCACAAATTATCGGCATTATTACTAAAGGCCATTCTCAAAACCGGAAGGTAAAAAATAATGGTTCGACAGGCTCACCATCCCTTCGACGGTGAGCTCAGGACTGTCGAACCGCCCGAGCGGAGTCGAGGGACTGTGCCCTCCACCTCCCCCACAAGAAAAAATTCGGGGTGGGTGGACGATTTTCGAACTGCTGTATCTATTTATCCTGTTGCTCTTAGATATTGTCTAATGTTGTGGATGGAATTTTTTCTGGCTCAACAAATGAATCGCTTCGCGACCTATTTCGACCTTTTCATCAGCCCAACCTCCAAAGCCAGATAATGCATTTGCCCGTGCGGATGCGTGGTTCAATATTGTCTGCGGTTTATGCATGCGATCTTAAAAATTAACTGATTGATGATGAATACTTTGGTTCTACCGGTGAAAATCAGAAATTAGAAGCCATAGCATATCAGGATGGATCTGAACCCTCGATACCTTTGGGGCACAGGATTTTCCGAACAGATTCTAACCCAACTTTCGCAGTTAGGCATCGAAATCGACACTTTCGATAGCGCCAATAAGGTCAGTTTCCACCACAAAGCTGACCATTTAGCTGACGACTGTATACCTTCGGTGGTGGCTGCTTCGGCA
>Ga0315279_10001736_pt1 | contig 35409 bp, 31 predicted proteins | sample YL17G06_20_MG_FD_203694 | JGI IMG/M metagenome (GOLD analysis project Ga0315279, IMG submission 203694) | Sediment microbial communities from Yellowstone Lake, YNP, Wyoming, USA - YL17G06_20 | ecosystem: Environmental > Aquatic > Freshwater > Lake > Sediment | place: USA: Wyoming | collected...
CGATGAGTTCCGCCACCCGTTTCATGATCAGGAAACCCCGGCGGCAATCCTTTTTGAAAACTTTGCTTTCCAGCTCATCAGCGACGATGACGATGACTTTTACCTTGTCCAAGCAGCGCGCGTCCGTGGTGAACTTTCTCGCGCGGAGCAGGGATGGGTATCCGAAAAACGCGCGTTTCGTCAGGGTGTAGACGGGGACTTTTTTCCCCGGGTAGATTGGGGTTTCGATGACGACCCTTCCTTCAAGAATCATGTATATTTTTTCTGCCCAGTCGCCCTCCTTGAAAATCAGCGCTCCCTGCTCGAATTCCTCGACTTTCGATATCGCGGCAATGTCTTTTAGCTCGTCTAGTTTTAGGAACTCGAAAATATCCATCCGCTTCAGTACTTCCGGCGTGACCTTCATCGCATCCACCTCACTTGTCGTTAATTTCTTTTAAAACCCTTTCTGAAAGGGCTGGCAGTCTCTTTTCTATGGTTTCGCTCAAAGTGTCGCCCCAGGAGACCTCCTCAGGCTGAATGCCCACAATCTTAACATCCTTGAAACTGTACCCGATTTTTTTGCCTACCTTTATGACGTCCGCCAAGTCGATGTCGTGCAGAGAAAATTTTGGCCCGTGTGGGAGCGAGAGCACCTGTTCGGCGGCGAAACTGGCGATGTGCCCCGGCTCTTTTCCCATGTCGACGGCGTCCACTATCACCGTCTTCTTGAATCCCTTCATCTCCTCCAGGATGCCGAGCCCGGACGTTCCGCCGTCCAGAAGTTTTGCGCCGCCGTCCAGTCCGTTGCTCTCCATGTATTCAACACACCTGACACCGACGCCCTCGTCCTTCAGCAGGATGTTCCCCAGCCCGACAACAAGCTTGTCATTATTCAACGAAATCGACCTTCAGAAGGTGGGTTGAGCACGAGATACATGGATCGTAGGCCCTCACCAACATCTCCAGAAGAAGCGTGATTTCCTCCTTCGGCCTGTTGAGTATCCCAGGCACGAGCTTTCTCATGTCCACCTCTATGTTGGCCAAGTTCTGGGCAGTGGGGATGATGCAGTTTGCAGAGTCGATGAGACCGTTGCCGTTAATCTTGTACTCGTGGATGAGAAGCCCGCGTGGTGCCTCGACCACCCCGACTCCCCAGCTCTTCTTGACATCCGGAAGCTTTGTGGCCCACCCGGCGATCGGCGGCTGTTCATCCCTTTCGTCCTTTATCCCGCGCGCCAGCAGCTCTTCAGTCAAGTTTATCGCGGTCTCCAAGCAGTGCACGATTTCAACGATTTGTGCAAGGGTTATGTGGTACGGGTTGTAGCTCGGGACGGTCAGCCCAAGTTCTTCAGCAGTCTCCTTGGCTTTTGACGTCAGTTTGGAGTAGTTGTTGTTGAACCTGGACAGCGCGCCCACCATGTACGGCTGTATGGGCCCGAAGGCGTGTTTTGCAGAGGAGTGGTCGACGACTCGTTCTGCCACCTTGTGTTTATAGTCCCGTGGCTTGTAATCCCCAGTTTCAGATGATTTTACCACACCGCCGTAAAGCGCGTATTCATCGGGAGCGGTCAGGCACACGTAGTCGGTCTTTCTCTCGAACTCAGGGATTTTCAGTTTGGAGAAAAATTCTATTGTCAGGGGGATGTCCCTCTCCAGCGCTGCCTTTGTTTTTACGAGGAGATCAAGCATTTGTTCCTCGGTTACAAGGTTGGTGAACCCGTTCACGATAAGAGAGATGGGATGGGTATGTCGGCCAGCAATAGAGTCGCAGATGTCGTGGGCGAGTTTTTTGAAGCGGATGGCAGTTTTCACGACATCCGGGGCGGAAGATGCGAGAGGGATGACGGACGGTGCGCCAACAAAGTCCGGGACGGCGAGGAAGAAGCCGTGGAGCGCGTGGGAGTCTATCATCTCTGCGCAGGTCAGAATTTTTCTCAATGTTTCCGTCTGCCAGCTGGGCCTAATCCCAAGTGCATCTTCTATCGCCTTTATGGACGCGTTTGTGTGGGACACGGAGCAGATGCCACAGATGCGGCTGGTGATGTGGACGGCCTCTGAGAAACGTCGGCCCACAAGCATCGCCTCAAAAAACCGAGGTGATTCAACCACGTCAAGTTTGACCTCCTTTAACTCGCCATTTTTCACGTCAACCACAATGTTTCCATGGCCTTCAACCCTGGCGATGTGATGGACGTCGACCCTGATGTCTTTCTCGCTCATTTGTGTACCCCCATCAGTCCGTTGTACATGCGGTAAAACCTCATGATGTCTTCAGTTGAGACCCCATATTCTTTAAAAACTTCTTCTAAAGCACCCAAGTTGGGGTCGGGAATTAATCCGCGGCAGCCCTCACAGGCATTTCCAACGGACGGGCACGCAGCACCACAGCCCGCCCGCGTCACAGGCCCCATGCAGGCAATGGGATTTTTCTTGTGGTACAGACAGACGTTGGTTTTCATCTTACATTCGGTGCAGACAGGATAATCGGGGACGAAGGGTTTCTTCCCAAGCAGGAGGGAAGACACGACCCGTACGAACTCTTTCTTATCAATCGGACATTCCGGGATGACGTAGTCCACCTTGATAACAGCGTCAATTGGTTGGGCAAGTATGGAATCGAAGAGCCACGCTTTGTCCCCATAGACGCTCTTTCGGACGTTGGCCTGGTTGTGGAAGTTTCTGATGACGTTGACCCCGCCCAGGTGAGCGCAGGCGCCAAGGGCAATGCATATTTTGGCCTTGCTCCTGATCTCCCTGACCCTCCTGATGTCTTCGGACGAGGCAATCGATCCCTCGATGAAAGCGATTTCGTAGTCCTGCCCCTTGTAACTTGAAGCCTCGCGGAAGTTCACCACGTCCACAGACCCAAACAGGTCCAGGATTTTTTCTCCTATGGAAAGAACGGTCAGCTGGCACCCCTCGCAGCAGGTGAATTCAAAAAACGCGACTTTTGGTTTTTGCATCATATCGCCTCCGGCAGATCTTTGATTTGTTTGTAATTGAAGACCGGGCCCTCCTGGCAGACGTAGATGTTGTTTATCTGGCAGTGCCCGCATTTGCCCACCCCGCATTTCATCTTTCGCTCAAGAGAAACCCAGATGTTTTCATCCGGGACGTGGCGATTTTTCAACTCTCTGATGACGAAGCGGTACATGATCGGCGGGCCGACGACGACTACTTGCGTTGTATTGGGGTCAAATTGGATGTTGGGGAAAAGAGTGGTGATTACACCGACATTTCCCTTCCAGTTTTCGTCCCCGATATCGACCGTAGAGTGGTACTCGACGTCTGTCCTTGCTTCCCAGTTCTCCAGCTCATCTCTGAAAAGAAACTCCCGCGGCCTTTTCGCCCCGTAGAGGATGTAGACCTTCCCGTAGTCCTGTCGAGAATTCAAGACGCTCCAGATTAAGGAGCGGAGTGGCACAAGTCCCAGTCCACCCGCAACAAAAAGCACGTCTTTGCCCCTGAAGTGCTGAAGTTCAAACCCTTTGCCGAGCGGGCCGCGGATTCCGATTTTGTCCCCCGGGCGCTTGTTATGCAGAGCACTGGTGACGTTGCCAACCGCACGGACGCAGAGCTCGAAAGTTGGCCTGTTGGAAGGCGGGGAAGAGACACAAAACGGCGCCTCCCCAACCCCAAAAACAGACACCTCCACGAATTGTCCAGGCTGGTGGCCGAGACTTTTTCCTGACAGAAGCTCCGCCTCGAAAAAGCACTCGGTGTCTGTCATCCGTTCAACCTTGTTTATCCGCGCGAGCTCTGGTTTGTAAATCGTCATCTTTTTCGCTCCGCGTAAAGTTCATTCGCGATGTCTAGAGGGTCGACAATTTTTGTCAGGCAGGCCGTCCCGCACCTCCCGCACCCGGTGCAAAAGGACTTTCCCCACTTTTCAAAAAGATACCAGTCCTTCCGGTTGGTCCTGTGGCGCAGCCTGGCCCCGCGATCCTCCCTGAACACCTCTCCGGAACCAATCCTGGTGAAGTCCGTCAGAAGGCAACCGTCCCAGAAGCGGGAACGGTCCCCGTGCTTCAGGTTCAGCTCCATGCAGTCCCTGACGTCAAAGCAGTAGCATGTGGGGCAGACCATGTTGCAAGAGCCGCAGCTGAAGCACTTCGCTCCGTGCTCTTCCCATACCTTGCTGTCGTAGTTCTTCTTCAGCAGCGCCGGGAGGTCCGCAAGTTTTGGTTTAAGCTTGCGCTGTTTTTTGTTGAAAAGGCTGTCCCTCTTTTTTCTCAGTGTTTTCAATTTTGCGATGTTTTGCCGGGTGGCGTCCCTTGTGATGTTGGAAATGAGCTCGGCCCCTCTTTCCGAGCCGACCTCGACAAAGAAGTTGCTCCCCATGTCGGTCAGGAAGAGGTCGAACCCGCCCCATGGCCCCTCCGATTTCTTGCGGTAGCAGAAAGAATTCTGGGTGCAGGGAACGAGACAATCCACCCCGATTATGGTCAACAGCTCCCGCTTCTTGAGGTAGTTCTCGTCCAAATTTTTGTCAGCGAAAACTTTGTCCAAGAGAAAAGCGCCGTTCATGTCGCAGGCGTGGATTCCGACCAGCACCACGGGTTTTTTCCCGACTATCGGCTTTATTTTGACTTCGTCATTGACGTCGTATTCAATCAGTTCCTCTTCCTGCGGGAAAAGGAGCCATTTTGGAGGAACGACCGTCTGCGGCCCGCCCCACAGGATTTCGTTGGTGGACCTTATTTTCTTGAAGTTGGCCTGGGTTTCCTGTCTTACCGGCGCCACAACCTCTTTCCCAGCCTTGATTGCTTTGTCAATCAGCGCCAGAAAATCTTTTTTAGCAACCAATCGCGTCCCCAAATTCGTTCCACCCAAATTTTTGCTCTTTACCATTCTTTCTGCCTCACCAACGCTCAAAAAAGAGTGGATTATCCCGTTAAATGATTTTCGCCCAAGCCCAGCAACATTTTTATAATCAAAAGCATAAAAAAAGCCGAGAACATGGTCTGCTATATTGTGCCGCTTGTGACTGCACTGATTTCCACAGCGGTTTGGAGGTCCCAGAGAAGGGGCCCCGCAGGCTGGTGGCTGAACCTGTTGCTTTACGGGGGAGCGATTTTCGGAGTGGTTGACCACCTCTGGAACGGGGAGCTCTTCATGATAAGCGGGAACGTTTCGATGGACCTGCTGCTCGGGGCGACGGTGACTCTGGGAATCTTCGGCGCATGGGGAATCACTCTGGGCGTGGCCAGGATTTACCCGGAATGGGGATGTCGGATGGGTTTCCTGAGGCAAGAAAAAAGGCGCTTGCACTAGTTCAGCTCAGCATATTCGAGGCACAGGGTCGCCGATCGGTGGTCTCAGTAGCCGTCGGCCTCCGCCAGCCATCTTCAGAACAACGGTGCCTATGCCTTCTTTCGCCTCGCCGATCACTTGGGCATCTTTCCCGTACTTTGTCTTTCTGACGGCCGAGAGCACGGCGTCGCAGTCTTCGGCTTTAACACATATTATTGCCCTGCCCTCGCTTGTCAGTGTCAGTGGGTCGATGCCAAGCATCTCTGTCAGGCTTCGCACGGGTTTGGATATCGGGATGTTTTCTTCTTCCAGAACTATGTCGACCTTGGATTTCGACGCGATTTCGTTGAGCGCCATGGCGATGCCTCCACGTGTCGGATCCTTCATGGCAGAGACTTCCCCGGCCTTCATGGCGGCCTGGACGGTTTCCCAGATTGGCGCGACGTCTGACTTCAGCTCACCTTCAACTGCTATTCCCTCCCGGCATGCCAGTATCGTGGCGCCGTGATCCCCAATGTTTCCGGTTATGAGAACTTTTTCACCGGGCTTGAGCATGGAGTCAGTCTTCAAAGGCTTCGCGAGTCCTATCCCTGTGGTGGTCACAATCATCTCGTCCAGCGCGCCCTTCTCCATGACCTTCGTGTCCCCGGTCACGATTGGGACGTCAACCTCCCTTGCAGCAGTGTCCATTGACCGGCAGATTCTGCGGTAATCATCCAGCGGGAAGCCCTCTCTAATCACAACGGCGCAGGCCATCGCGAGAGGCTGTCCTCCCATCACAGCGAGGTCGTTCACTGTTCCAGAGACAGCCAGCCTGCCGATGTCCCCACCAGGGAAAAAGAGGGGCTTGACGGTGTGGGAGTCCGTCGTGAAAATCAAAGTGTTGTCTCCGACCGTCACCGCCGCGCCGTCGTCGAGCTCGTCCAGACCCACGGGGCCCCTCTGTTTCAAAGAGAACTCCTTGAGAATGATTTCCTTGATTAGTTTCATCATCGCCGTCCCGCCGGCGCCGTGTTCAAGAGTGATTTTGTCTTCTGGCATGTTTCCCAGATTTCCTCCGCAAGCTTTGGGATATAAATGCGGGTCAGTTGGTCAAACCCACCCGTTAAATTGCCGGAGAGCACGGTGGAAGTGGTGCGAGTTTGGAAAACCAGCTTGGCGCGTCCGACATGCTGAAAAAAGCGTTCAGGGAGAACCGTCCCCTAGCGCTCGAGCTCAAGAGGGTCATCTGGAAATACGCGGCAGAGATTAAGGAGATGGAAAAATGCGAGCAGATCAAGATAATGAACTTTTGTGGCACCCACGAGTGGACGACGACGCACTATGGTTTGAGGGATCTGCTCCCGCCTTTCTTGGACTTGGTGGCCGGGCCGGGCTGTCCGGTGTGCGTGGTCCCGGCATACTACGTGGACACGGCCGTGAAACTCGCTCGGGAAGGCGTCAGGGTTTACACATACGGGGACTCTTTGAAGCTCCGTAGCGCAGGTTCCAATCGCTCAAGCAGTCTTCAGGAGGCCAAGGCGGACGGAGCGGACGTCAAGGTCGTCTACAGCTTTCTGGACGCGGTGAAAGATTCTCGCGCGCATGAAAAAGAAAGTGTGTTTTTCACCATAGGGTTTGAAACGACGGCCCCAAGTTACGCGCTGGCACTGAAGGAGAAAATGGTTCCAGAAAACTTGAAGCTGCTTAACGTCGTGAGGCTGACCCCTCCGGCGATGAAATACACGATTAAGCTCTACCAAGAGCGCGGGCTTCTGCCAATCAGGGGAATCATAGCTCCCGGCCACGTTTCAGCCGTCGTTGGCGCGGCCGAGTGGGAGTTTCTCCCGCGGGAGCACGGGTTGCCAACCGTGGTCGCCGGTTTCGAGCCAGCTGATGTCCTGATGGCCGTTGCTCAGATACTCCTCATGATAAAGAAAAAGAAGCCGGAGATCGGGATAGAGTACAAGCGGCTTGTCAGTCGGGAAGGGAACGAGTACGCGAAGAGGTTGATTGACGGCGTTTTTGAGAAGACGGACGCGGCTTGGAGAGGCATAGGATTCATACCTTTGAGCGGGCTCAAGCTGAGGGAGGAGTTCTTCAAGAAGCACGATGCGCTGAAAAACTTCGGCGTCCCTGAACTGGTCCCCGGAGCCCCTCTGGAGCACGACATCCATTCAAAATGCAGGTGCGGTGAAGTCGTCGTCGGGATATCGAGGCCCGTCGATTGTCCTCTCTTCATGAAAGGCTGCTCTCCGGAGAACCCGTGGGGGCCATGCATGGTTTCCTCGGAGGGGGCGTGCAACGTCTGGGCGAGATATCGCGAGGGAGGCGGTTGACTTGTGTTTGGGAATTCCGGCAATGGTGGTTAACATCAAGGGTCCGACGGCGGTCGTTGACTTCGGAGGGATCAGGAAGGATGTTCTTGTCGCTACGGACGGGATTTCTTCTGGGGACTTGGTCATGGTCCACGCGGGAGTGGTCGTCGGAAAGCTCACTCAGGAGGAGTTCATGGCCAACTTGTCGATTTACCGGGACATACTGGCCCAGGAGCTGCTTGACGAAGGGCTTGATGAGAAGACTGCGAGAGAAAAAGCCACAGGTGAAACAAATAAATTGCTGGCCTCGCTCGGTATCCCTGGGTTGTCAAGTAACACAAAAGAGGAGTAGTTGTGGAAATCCCTCCAACAGCGCGCGCGGAAGTGTGGATTACAGGCTTGGTACAAGGGGTCGGCTTCAGGCCTTTCTGCTACCGCCTCGCCGTGCGTTTGGCCCTTAAAGGATTCGTGCGGAACATGGGCGACGCTGGAGTTCAGGTTGTGCTTGAGGGAGACATGGCCAGAATAGAAGATTTCATCAGCTCTCTGGGACGCGAGCGGCCGCCGATGTCGAGGATTGACGAGGTACAGGTCAGGTGGATGCCAGCTTCCCGAGAGTTCGACAGGTTTGAGGTTGTTGAGAGCGAGAGGGGGGGCTCGGGTCTTCAATCTGTAGTTCCTCCAGACATGGCCATCTGTGGGGAGTGCTTGAAGGAGATGTTTGACATCAACGATCGCAGGTATCTCTATCCGTTCATAACCTGCGTGAACTGCGGGCCCAGGTTTACGATTATAGAGGACTTGCCGTACGACAGGCAGAGAACATCCATGGAGGAGTTCCGACTCTGTGCAGATTGCGCCAGGGAGTACACGGACCCCGCGGACAGAAGATATCACGCCGAGCCGACATGCTGCGCAAGATGTGGGCCGAGGCTGGGGCTTTACGGTTCGCGCGGGGATCAAGTAAAAACTGGGGACGCGCCGCGCGACGCGATGAAGCTTCTGGACGAGGGGAATATAATCGCCATCAAAGGCATCGGAGGAACACATATCGCGGCAAAGACAACATCCGATGAAGTTCTCAAGCGATTGCGCGAGCGCTTCCACAGGCCACAGCAGCCGTTTGCAGTGATGTCAAAAGATTTGGACGCGGCGCGGACGTTCGCGAAGTTCGGTCCAGACGAAGAGCAGCTTTTGGTCTCCCCCCCGCGCCCGATTGTGACTTTGAAGCGTGCAGACGACTTCCCGCTCTCTGAGCTGGTGGCGCCCGGCCTGGACTCCGTGGGGGTTATGCTTCCTTATTCAGGCATCCATCACGTTCTTCTCCATCACGGGAAGGAGCCGGCTTACGTGATGACAAGCGCCAACCTGCCAGGGCTGCCGATGGCGATAGACAACCAGGACGCGTTAAAGTCCCTGAGCGACCTCGTCGACTACTTCCTCTTCCACAACAGGCGGATAGTCAGCAGGTGTGATGACTCGGTCGTGAGGTTCACAGCCGGAGCGCCAGTTTTCTTAAGAAGGTCTCGGGGTTATGTTCCAGCTCCGATAAAGCTTGGGATCAAGGGCGATTCCAAAGTGTTGGCTCTCGGCGCCGAACTCTGTGTAACAGTTTCACTTTTGAAAGACAACAGGTGCTACCCGAGTCAGCACATAGGAGATGTCACTAAGCTGGAGACGTTAGAATACTTACGAAAGGCGACAGACCACCTGATGCATCTCCTGAACTTTAAGCGGATAGACGCGGTGGCATGTGATCTTCATCCCGCTTACGAAACCACTACTGAGGCGGAAGCAATGGCTGAGAGGTTCGGCGCCAAGTTGATAAAAGTCCAGCACCATCACGCGCATCTTACTTCCTTGATGGCCGAGCAGGGTTTGGAGGAAATTGTGGGGATAGCCGCGGACGGAGTGGGTTACGGTTCTGACGGGAGCATCTGGGGTGGCGAGGTGATGGTTGTGTCTCCGACAGGATTTGAACGCGTGGGTGGGCTCGCGAAGCAGCCGATGCCGGGAGGGGATCTTGCGACGAGATTTCCCGCCAGGATGGTTGCAGGCATCCTTTCAGGAGCTTTGCCTCGCGATGAAGTGAGCCAGGTGTTGAAGGAATTCTGCATCTCCGCGTTTCCAAAGGGCGAGAGCGAGATAGAAGCAGTGATGCGGCAGCTTGAGAGAGGAGTGAATGTTTCTCAGACATCCAGCTGCGGCAGGGTGCTGGACGCAGTATCCTGTCTGTTGGGGATTTGTGCGGAGCGGACGTACGAGGGCGAGCCAGCGATGAAGCTTGAAGCAGCCGCGGCAAATGGGAACTCGGAAGAGGTCAGGCTAAGGATGGAAGTTAAAAAAGGAGATCCCTTGGCAGCAGATAGCGCTCAACTGCTGTTGGATGTTCTGAGTGCTTTGCGGTCGGGGGTTCACAAGAAAGACATTGCTGCAGGAGCTCAGCGTGCGATAGCTGCAGCGTTGGCAGACATGGCGGTTGAATCAGCAAAGGAGAGAGGCATTGGCACGGTCGGGGTTTCCGGGGGCATATTCTGCAACGATGTGATAACTAGGTGCGTGAGGGACGCGGTTGTGAGAGGGGGCCTGAAGTTCAGAAGCCACAGGCTCGTCCCGCCAGGCGATGGTGGCATATCGGTTGGGCAGGCGTTTGTGGCCGCAAGCCAGTTAAAGGAAAGATAGAACTGCGGCGTGGGCATTCATTTTTAGCCAAATCCACACTCTACACTTGGAGATCATGCACGAATGGATTCTTGCAAAAGAGGTTGTTTCTGCCGCGCTCAAGGTGGCGGAGGAAAAGAAAGCCAAACGAGTCTCGGAAATCAGGATAAAGGTTGGTGAGCTGCAGCAGGCGGACAAGGGGGTGCTCGAGTTCGCCATCAAGGAACTCTCCAAAGGAACCAAGGCTGAGAATTCAAAGGTGGTGATTGAGCCTGAAAGGTCCGTTTTCAAGTGCAACATTTGTGGGGAGAAGTGGGTTTTTGATTATGAAAAGCTGGAGGCGGAGGAAGCCGAAGAGGTGCATTTCACCCCGGAGGCAGTTCACGCTTGCATCAAGTGCCCAAAATGCAACAGTCCAGATTTCCAGATCAAAGAAGGACTCGAAGTGGTGCTGGATTCAGTCAGGATGGAAAAAGAGTAGTTTCAGAGCCTCTCGCCGGGCTTCCACTCAAAAATCTCCTGGATGACGAGATAAGCCGCGGACGGGGGGATCACGCCGCGCTCGGTTATTATCAAATCCACGTACTCCGGGGGCGTCACGTCGAACGATGGGTTTCTCACCTTCAGCCCCGGGAACTTCTTGAGGTCCACGACCTCTTCAGTGTCTCTCTCCTCGATTTCCACGAGCTGCCCGACGACCGTCCCGTGATGGAGCTTGTAAGTCTCCGCCGCCACGAAGAATGGGACTCGCGCCTCGTGTGCAGCCAGCGCTATCTGAGATGTTCCCACCTTGTTTATCACGGCGCCGTTCGCAGCTATGCTATCGGCCCCGACCACGACCTTGTCTACGTCCCTGATGAAGTAGCGCACGGCGGAGTCGATTATCATCGTTGTCGGGATCCCCGCCTTCAGTAGTTCCCTGGCCGTGATGTGTCCCTGCCAGAGTGGCCGCGACTCCGTGACGTAAGCCTTGATTTTCTTTCCCTGTTTGGCCGCAGTCTTTATCACGGAAATGGCGCACTCGCTGTTGCAGTGGGTCATGAGAACGTCTCCGTCCGAAACCCTGTTCGCGCCCATCTCCCCAATTTTTTTCACAGCTTCCTCGGAACTTTTGATGAACTCGTACGCGCGTGAGGTGACGGCTTCACGGAGCGTCCGCATGTCTGATCCTTTGGCCTTCTCCAGCCCAAGCATGACATACCTGACGGAGTTCGGAAGTGAAACGGCTGTCGGTCTCGTGCTGATTAGAAGGTCGGCAGTTTGGTTCATCTCCTTCACGAACTCGGCCGCAGTTTTTGCCTTGGAGCCGCTGGCTTCAAGCCTGAGGGCGCCGGCCGCTGCTCTAGCAATCCGTCCCGCCCCGCGAATCTTCATCGTTTTGATTTCCTGGGCGGTCTTCTTCACTTGAGTTTGAATCATCTCATCACCAGCAGTTTCTCCACAGCCCCATTAAACCTTTCCAGATGTTTGGCGGCGGAACTCGCTCAAAAAAATCCTGCAGTCAGTCTTCTTCGTCGTGTCCGTTTCAACGGATATCGTCGTCTTCAGACTTTCCACAAAAGCCCCAGCGCTGTCGCTTTTCTGCATCGCGGCCCTCACGATTTCTCGGAGCTCCTGTGTGTAAGCTATGTAAGGAAGGGCCATGGAAAGTGCGTCCTTGACCAACTTTGTTTCTTCTTCAATCATCCTATGGCACCTATGGGTTCAGAAAAGTCTCCTTGTAAGTCTCCATCGTCATCGTTGTCACGGCGTTTTTCACGTAGTCCAAGTTCGTTATGTACTCCTCCACGAACTTCTTCAGGCTCTCGTTGTCCTTTGCTCGGATTTTGACGAGGAGTGGACGCGACCCTGTGGTCTCGTGCAGCTCGCAGACCTCGTGTTTGGTCTTCAGGACCTTCACAAGCTCGGAGAGCCCGCGGGAGCCCACCTCCACGCTCACGAATGCAGACACCCCATAACCATATTTTTTCGGGTCTATCACGGCGGAGTACTGCCTGACTATCCCGAGCTTTTCCAAGCGCTTGACCCTGTTGTCGACCCCGGTGATGCTCAGGCCGACCTCTCTCGCCATCTTCTTGAGAGGTGCGTGAGCGTCGTTCACCAGCATCTTCAGTAACCTCAAATCCACGCTGTCAATGTCCGCCATCCTCTCCCAACCTCGGCATTTGGTTTCCGATTTCACCCATATATCTTTTCCCGTGCGTTCAGCGGTGTCCGTAAACCGCCATGAGGTTTGGCCGAACTGAGTCTATCCTGGCGAAACCGTAGCGCTCGAACTGGACGATCGTGTTCGGCTGGAGGCCCGCCACTGCAGGCTCCGCCAGCCCCTTCTCGACTTTCGCGTCAGGTTTCAGCATCTTGAGCTCCACGGCCTCGGAGACCCACTGAAGCTTCGGGAAGTCGGCCACTTGGGACGACACAAAATCGGCCGCGCAAGTTTCGTTTTTGGCGGTGAGCTTCACGTTCATCAGGTCCTTCAGCCTGAAAGTGTCTCCGACCTTGAGCTCAGCGACGTCCGCGCGCGGCACGTGGAAGACCATCTTCTCATCTTCCCACATCAGCGGCAGGATGCGTTCGTCGGCGTCGGGCCTGCTCGGGTGGACGCGCAGCCTGACGTCGCGCAAGCTTGGAGCGCCCTTGACCAGGAGCTTGACCGGGTTCGGCACGAAGAAGTAGCGGTTTGCCGCCTCATCCACAAGCTTCCTGTTATAAGAGAAAATAGTCTCCCAGCTCAAGGTGGAATCTACCTGTGTGAGCCCGATGTCGATGACCAGCTGTTTGATGGCCTCCGGGACAAATCCCCTTCTCCTGAGGGCCACAAGCGTCGCGAGCCTGACGTCGTCGTAACCCGTGAGCTCCCCCGACTTTATTGCATGCATGGTCTGGGTCTTGCTCAATGCTGCCCCGGGGATGGCGAACCTTCCGTACTGGACGGCGACCGGATACTCCCAACCCAAATGTCCGTAGAGCGTGCGTTGGAGCTGCTCGTTGACCTCATGCTCCTTCCCCCTCAGCACGTGCGTGACTCCCATCTCGTGGTCGTCTATCGATGCCGAGAAGTTGTAGAGCGGCCAGACCCTGTACTTCTTCCCTACCCGCGGGTGGGGGGTTTCGACTATCCTGAGAGCCGGCCAGTCCCTGAGGGCAGGGTTCGGATGGTTCAGGTCTGTCCTTATCCTGACGACAGCCTCGCCCTCCTTCAGTCCTCCCCCGAGCATCTGGTCCCACCTGACGAGGTTCCCTTCGCTCTTCACGTCGCGGCAGGGGCACGGCTTGCGGGCCTCCCTGAGAGCACGGAACTCTTCAGAGCTGCATTTGCAGACGTAAGCCTTTCCCGCGCTCAGAAGTTGTTCCGCGTACTCGTAGTAAGTCTGGAGGCGGTCGGACTGCGCGTGCTCTTCGTCCCAGCTCAACCCGAGCCAGCGGAGGTCCCGCTTTATCAGCTCGTACATCTCCAGAAGAACGTTTTCGGGGTTAGTGTCCTCGAAGCGGAGGATGAACTTCCCCTTGTATTTCCTGGCGTAATCGTGACTGAGCACGGCCGCCCTTGCGTGGCCCAGGTGGAGCGGTCCGTTCGGATTAGGAGCGAAGCGTGTGCCGATGGTCCTGAACCTCTCGACTTCGGGGAGATCAGACAGCCCGTGTCTCTGCTCATGCTTCAGGTGCTCGGCTGGCCCGACCTTGTGGAGCTGGAACCGCAGTTCTTCCTGAGAAAAATCGTTCACCTCCGCGACGACCTCGTCCGCGATTTTTGAAATCTCGGCTATCTTTGGTTTCCAGCTCGGCATCTCGGCGACAACTTTCCCCAAAACTGCCTTGGCGTTTGCTTTCCCGCCGTGCTCGGAAGCGTTCGTCAGCGCCCACCGAAGAACTTCTCTGCGTATATCCTCCACTTTCAGCCCCTCTGGAGTTAGGGGCACTGTTGAAAAAGTTTTTGGTCAGAAATCCCGCTTGACAATAAAGTCAGCCATGGCCAGCAGGGCGGCCTTTGCGTCGGAGTTCGGGAGGATTCTCAGCTGATTCTTCGCCTCTTTTATCAGGCTCTCGGCTTTTCTTGATGCGTAGTTTATTGCACCCAAAGACCTCAGAGTCTCAATCGCCGCCAAAAGCTTCTTCTTGGGGACAGGTTTCCCGAGCGTCTGCAGGAGCAGCTTCTTCTCCTTCGGGCCAGCGGTCTTGAGCGCTTTGATTACTATCAACGTCCGCTTACCTTCTCGGATGTCGCTCCCTATCGGTTTTCCGAACTGTTTTTCCTCCCCCGCGATCCCGAGCACATCATCCTGAATCTGGAACGCGACGCCGATGAGGCGCCCGTACTTTGCCAACGCCTCCACTTCCTTCGATTTCCCGCCGCCAAGCATTGCGCCGACCTTTGTAGCGGCTTCCATGAGTGCCCCGGTTTTCCCGCCGACCATCTCCATGTACTCCTCCTCGGTGATGTCCCATCGGGTTTCAAAGAGCATGTCCTGCGCCTGGCCCTGGCATATTTCGAAACTCGCCTGGCTCACAACCTCAAGAAGTTCGGCCGTGCGCAGGCCGTCCATCTTCCTCCTTTTGGCGTTGGCCGCGACGGCCCCGAAGACCTTTGCGAACAGAGCGTCCCCGGCGATTATCGCCACGGGCTCCCCCCACAGCACGTGGACGGTCTTCACGTTTCTCCTGAACTCGTCGTGGTCCATGATGTCGTCGTGGATGAGGGTGAAAGTGTGGAGGAGCTCGAGCGCGGCCGCAGCCTCCAACGCGTCCCCAGCTCTTCCACCGACAGCTTCAGCAGCGGTGAGGGCCAGGGCCGGCCTTATTTTCTTTCCGCCGGCTTCAAGAAGGTGCCGGGTTGCCTTGGCCAGGACCTTCGGCTTGGCGCCGGGCGGGATCCATTTGTTGATTTCGCCGTCAACGAGCTTTGCCTTTTTCGCCATGTAATCGAGCGCGTCCAACTCAACCACCAAGTCTCAGGGAAATCCCGTTCGCGACCGTATGAAGGTTCGCGTTCGAGTAGCCCATCTCTTTCCCGATGCCCATCATCAGCTCCAGCTTGTCAGGGGTCCCATGGCACGGGATTATGTGTTCTGGCTTGATCATGTTGATGAACTCCATAGTGTCAACCTTTCCAGCGTGGCCGGAGACGTGGACATCGCGGTGAATCCTCGCACCCTGGGCCATGAGCTTGGCTTCCAGCATCTCCCTGTTCGACTGGTTGATTGGGTTGGGGATCACGCTTGCGGAGAATATCACTTCGTCCCCGCGCCTGACCTCGAGCGGGAACCTGCCGTCAGCTATTCTGGACATGACAGATGTCGGTTCTCCCTGGTGCCCGGTGCATACCAAAACATAATCGTTTCTTTTCCTGTTGATCTCCTTGAACACCCCGCCGGCAGCGTTTGGACGCCCGTGGATGCGGAGTTCGGAAGGAAAGTCGACCAGGTTCAGGTTCGTGGCGGCCTGACAGTAGCTTTGGAGCGAGCGCCCGACAAGGACCGGAGTTCTCCCGAGGTCAAAGGTCAGGTCGACGATTGACTTGAGCCTGACGATATGAGACGAGAAGGTGGTCGCGAGGACCAGGCCGTTTCCGTCGCAGGCTTCCCTCATTTTTTCCTCGAGCATCTCCTTGGCGTGGCCTTCCGAGCCTGTAGGCCCTGGGTCGTCAATCCTTATCGCGCCGATGAGGGCCGCCGTCAGCTCTTCCTTCCCCAGTCTTTTCAGCCGCGCCCTGTCAGTCTTGTACCCGAGCAGTGGTTCTTCATCGAGCTTGAAGTCACTCGCCATGAGAACGGACTCCCCGTCGCAGCTGGCAAGGATGAGCGAAGTTTGGAGGATGCTGTGGGTGGCTTGGATGAACTCCAGAGTGATTCCGTTCACCTTTATCTTGCCCCCGGGCGCGATTTTCACAAAATCGTTTTTCGGCCGATTTCCCCTCTCCTCCTTCAACATCCTCTTTGTGAGCTCCAGCGTGAAGGGAGTCCCGTAGATGTCTGCGTTGTAAGCCCCGGCAAGCTTCCCGATGGCGCCTATGTGGTCAAGGTGTCCGTGAGTCAGCACTATCGCCTCCACTTTTTTCTTTCGGAAGGCGTTGTCGTCAGGGATCGCGTTTATCCTGATGAGTTCTTCCCGACTCATCGACCCTATCTCCGCGTCTTCAAAGGCGAGCACGCTGTCGAGCCTTATCCCCATGTCCATGACGACGTACCTCTTGCCGAACCCGACCGCCGTCATGTTTTTCCCGACTTCGTTCATCCCGCCGATTGGAATTATCTCGATCATTTTCTCTCCTTCACAAGTTTGTCCGGGTCGATGCCGCGGCCGAGAAGCCAGTCCCTCGTCCTCCCGGTGATGACGAGGCCGGTGCGGTGCAGGTTCCCCACTTTTCTTGACCCAGTGAGAAACATCGCGGCCCTGATTTCCAGCAAGAAGCCCTGGATGAAGTTGTTCAGCGATTTTCTGCCCTTGGCCGCCGCGCGCAGTGCCGGAAGGGCTATCCCAACGAGGTCGGCGCCCAGCGCAAGCGCCTTCGCGGCATCCAGTCCCGAGCGTATACCTCCGCTGGCGATAACAGGCACATCCACCCTGTTCGCCACCTCCGCCGTGCAGACTGCGGTCGGAATCCCCCAGTCCCAGAAGGCTGGCCCGACGCCATGTTCTGTTCTGTGGCTTTCTACCCCCGCCCAAGAGGTCCCGCCGCCGCCGCTCACGTCTATGGCAGCCGCCCCAGCATTCACGAGTTTTTTGGCGACGTCACCGCTTATCCCGCTCCCAGTTTCTTTAGCTATCACGGGAACTTCCAGCCCCTTGCAAATCGTTTCGAATAATTTCAGGCCGCCCTTGTACTTGGGCTCACCTTCCGGCTGGGCGAGCTCTTGGAGCGGGTTAAGGTGAATGGAGAGGGCGTCAGCGTCTATCATCTCAACAGCCCTTCTTGCGTGTTTCAGGCCATATCCTTTGACGAGCTGTGGCATCCCGATGTTTCCCACGAGGAAGACGTCAGGCGCGACTTTTCTGACGGCGTAAGTGCCAGCGAGCCGTGGGTTTTCAATCGCCGCCCTCTGGCTGCCGACTCCGAATGCCAGGCCGAACTTCTGCGCAGCCGCGGCGAGCATGAGGTTGTACTTCTCTCCCCTCTGGTGGCCGCCCGTCATCGCCGTTATCATCAGCGGGGCCTTCAGCTTCGCACCGAGGAAAGAAGTCCGGAGGTCGACGTGCTCAAAATCTAGTTCCGGCGTGGCCACGTGAACCAGCTCCACATCCTCAAAGCCTGTGCCTTTCAAAATAGACTCGACATCCCCCCTGAGGCAAATGTTCAGGTGTTCAACCTTCCTTTTTGTGGTCTTGCTTGTCATCTAAGCATCTCCTATTATCGTCCCGATCCCGCGCTTGCCTGAGACGAGCTTCTTTATCACTCCCGGCTTTGTGGCGTTTGCAATCTCGCACTCGATGCCAAATTTTGTCAGTGTCATAAGTTCTTCGACCTTGTTCTTCATCCCGCCTGTCACATCCATTACCCCTCTCACTCCGCCCAAAGAAAGCTTGCCCTTTGTGGCAGGAGTTATCCGCCTCAGGAGCTTGGCTTTTTTCCCGCTTTTCGGGTCGGAAGTGTAGACGCCGTCCACGTCTGCGCCGAGTATGACCCTTGAAGCACCAAGCTCCCTTGCGAGGCGAGCAGTGATCTGGTCTCCCGAGAGGATGCACATCCCTTTTTTGTGGTCCACCACGGCGTCACCGTAAAGGACCGGGACAATGCCGAGGTCGAGCATTTTCTTCACCGGTTGGAGTTCGATTGAGACGATCCTGCCGCCGTGGACAACAGCGCAGGCCGATGGTTGGATGGCCATGGCCGGAAGCCCCGCCTCCTGGAGGGTCTCGACGACGCTCGCGTTCAGCCTTTCCATTGCCCGGTGGGTGTACGAGAGCCCCATGAGCTGTCCCTTATTCTTGTAGCCTTTCGCGATTTCATATTTCGAAGCGAGCGGGTGCCCGAACGATCCGCCCCCGTGCACGATCACCAGCGGCTTCTTTGCAGATGTCAGTTCTTTGGCGAGCCTTTGCAGGACGGATTTCCTGACGGAGAACGGCCTGCTTTTGTCCGTTATCACGCTTCCTCCGAGTTTGACTATCAATGGTTTCATCCGTTCACCTCAGAACCGCGATAGATCCGTAGCCGACCACCTGCGGCATTGGTGGTGCAACGTCCCCGCTCGTAGCATGCTTCAAGATCTTCGCCTTTTTTGCACCGAGTTTTTTCGCAGCGTGAATCATCGCAGCCACGGGCCCGTAGCCACACATGGTGATCCCGTCTCGCTCGACGGTGGCGATGAGTCCCTCGCCGTCCAGTGCAACTATCTTCTCCATGGCCTTCTTGTCCTTCTCGACCGCCGAGCGCTGCGTCTCGTAGTGTGTGAGGTCTGTCGAGGCCACGATCACGACATCCTTCCCAGCGGAGGCCTTCGCAATGGCATCTCCCACATCCTTGCTAGTGTGTGCGTCCTGCAGCATCATGCAGATCGGGACAAAGTTCACCTCTCCGAAGAGGTGCTGGAGAAAAGGCAGCTGGACCTCGATTGAGTGCTCGTAGCTATGCGCTTCCGGGTCCACGTCTATTATATTGGAAGATTTTGCCACTGTTTCTGCAAGCTCCGCGTCAACCTGTGCGCCCCCCAGGGGGGTGCTCCATTTTCCAGACGTCATTATAGAGACTCCAGACCCGACGCCCGTGTGGTTCGGCCCGATAATCACCACCGACGTCGGCTTTCCATCTGAAGCCATGAGAGAGAAACCGTGAGCCGCCACAGGCCCGGAGTACATGTAGCCAGCGTGAGGAGATACCAAACCCACGAGCTTTCTGGGCCCCTTCTCGACTTTTGGCACTGCCCCTGGTCCCTGCGGATGCGTGTAGCACCAATCAATTTGTTTAATCAGAGAATTCTTGCTCCCCGCGTAGAACTGCCCTGCAACAGCTGGCGGCCTCACTCCTCACCACCGGCCTGCATCTCAAACTCTTCCACGACGGATTCGAAGGGCTGTTCAGGCGTGAGTGTTCCCCTTGCCCTCAGGACCTGTCTCGCCAGCAGCCAGTATACCAGCGCGAGGGCCCTTCGCCCCTTGTTGTTGGTCGGAATGACTATGTCAAGGTCGGCCGTTTCGTTGTCGGTGTCGCAGAACCCTACAGTCGGGATGCCCACCTGAGCCGCCTCGCGGAGCGGCTGCTCGTCTGCAAGTGGGTCCGTGATCACCAGCACCTTGGGCTCGAAGTACCCCTTGTATCCGGGGTTCGTGAAAGTGCCGGGGATGAACCTGCCAACGACCGCCCTCGTGCCCGTGACCTCTCCGAACTTCTGTGCCGGGCGCTGTCCGTACTGCCTAGCGGAGACCACCACGGTTTTGCCCGGCTCGAAGCGCGCGAGGAACTTGGCCGCCGCAGCGATCCTGTCGTCGGTCTTCCTTATGTCCAGCACGTAGAGCCCGTCCGGCCTCACCCGGAATATGAACTGAGCCATGGCTCCGGTCTTCTGCCTGGTGCCTATGTGCACCCCGCTTGAAAGGTAGGTGTCGAAGTCTATCAGCCCCGCCCCACCCGCAAACTCTGCAACGCTCATGTGTATCCCAAACTACGGCTCCCCCGTGCCAAAAAAGGTTATCTTTTGGGGATTTTCCCGTCCTGGCCACGGTAGCTAAATTTTCATGCTTTTAAGAGACAATACATAAGTAATTGGAAAGAAGGTATTGGGAGAAATAATCAACGTGCAGAGGTGAAAAGATGAAAATAAAATCAATAAAAGCCAGGGAAGTGCTTGACTCAAGGGGGAACCCTACTGTTGAGGTAGACTTGGTTACAGAAGACGGGTTGCTCAGGTCAATGGTACCAAGCGGTGCAAGCGCTGGACAGCATGAAGCATTAGAATTGAGAGATGGAGATAGCAAAAGATTCCTTGGAAAAGGCACATTGAAGGCTGTCAGCAATGTTAACAAGTTGATTGCCCCAAAAATTGCGGGGATGGACTGCACACGCCAAAAAGAAATCGATGAGCTAATGATTGAGCTCGATGGAACTCCGGGCAAGAAAAAACTCGGGGCCAACGCAATATTGCCCGTTTCCATGTCAGTAACCCGGGCGGGAGCAGCAGCAAAGAGGGTTCCACTTTACAAATACATTGGAGAACTTTATGGCTCCAAGGCGGACAGGCTTCCCGTGCCATTGTGCAACGTGATAAACGGCGGAAAGCATGCTGGTCAAGAAAACTCCATCCAAGAGCACATGCTAGTCCCTACAGGCGCAAAGAGTTTCAGCGAAGGGATAAGGATGGTTGCCGAGAGCTATCATCTTCTGGCGAAATTGCTCAAGAAAAAGTATGGGGCCGGCGCCACTTTGGTGGGTGATGAAGGAGGATTTGCGCCAGCGCAGATTGTGGACGTAAAAGATCGTCTTGATTTAATGCTAGAAGCAGTGAAGAATGCGGGGTATGAAGGAAAGATGAAGATGGCACTGGACCCAGCATCAAGCGAGTTTTTCCACGATGGAATTTACAAGATTGGCGACAAGTCCTTCAGCGGCGGGGAGCTGGTGAATTTTTATGCCGAGCTGTGTGAAGCTTATCCAATTGTCAGCATAGAAGATGGCCATGCCGAGGATGACTGGAGCTCCTGGGTAGAAATGACGAGAAAACTTGGAAAAAAGATACAGATTGTGGGCGATGATCTCTTTGTAACAAACACCGAGAGAATAAAGAAGGGGATAGACCTCAAATGCGCCAACTCCGTTTTGATAAAGTTGAACCAGATAGGGACTGTCACGGAGACATTGAATGCGATTAGAATGGCGCACAGCAACGGCTGGACAGCAGTAGTGTCCCACAGGAGCGGGGAAACGGAAGACACTTTCATCTCAGATTTGGTTGTCGGAACCAACGCCGGCCAGATAAAAACAGGCGCGCCGGCAAGAAGCGACAGGAGTGCAAAATACAACCAACTGTTGAGGATTGAAGAAGAACTGGGGACCAAATCTAGATATTCGTGGCTTTCTTAACCCTGAGGGGCAAAGATTTCCAAGCAGTGTAAAATCTTCATTTTACGAGCTCAAGCTATCCATGTGTGGGTCATGTTTTCGTCCGGGATGTTGCCGGAAGAGTTGATGTTGGCCGTGCCGAATCCCCACATCTTGAGGATGGAGTCGTAACCATCGTAGTAGTTGAAAGAGTAACCCGTGCCCTTGCTCGAAATATCTAAAGGAACGACCTTGTAGCCGGTCCATCTCGAGATTGGCTGTTTTGTGACCACTATGTCCATCCCTGCAAGCTCGGCGGCAGTTGTTGGAGTGTAGCTGTTTTCCTCCACGATCCCTCCAGTGCTCTCAGTGTAGATGAACACCACAGAGTCCTGCTCGTTGATCACAGCCCCAGTGGCGTAGTTGTCGCTCTCGTCCGCCAGCACGCAGAAGTAGACCTCCACGTTGTCTGCGGAGACGCTTTCTCTTGTGGCAAGAGCGCTTTTGATTTCAGTCAATGGCATCTCGGCTTCAACGCTCTTCACGGTGATGTCAGAGACGACCTTGTCCTCAGTCCCCAGCTGCACGGTCCCGCTGTAGCTCTCATACCCAGTTTTGCTTATGCTCAGCGTGTAGCTGCTGCTGCCAGTCAAACCCGTGAACTCGTAGTAGCCGTTGGCGTCGGTTGTCGCGGTGCTCCCGCCAAGCGTCACGGTCGCGCCTGACAGGGCGGTGCCTCCAGACTTCACGTAACCAGATATCTTGTAACCACCAGCGGAGGATGGGGTGTACTGCAAGCCGAGAAACACGGCGACCACGCACACGATGGCCACAACAACGACCGCGCACACGATGAGTTTGTTCATGGCTTCCCGTAATCTCTAAAGGGCGGGGGGTTTAAAAAGGTGAGTCAGGCCTTTGGGGCATTACAAGTTGAACGAGCTGCTGGTGTTGCCGTCGAACGCCTCTGGAGAGTCGTTTGTGCTGTTGAATCCGCCAACGTTTGAAGTTGCCCAGGGAACGCCGTTTGTAGAAGCCCAGCTGAACGCATCCTCAGCCGTGGTGTAGCCCTGCCCCACAAGTCCACGTTCTAAGTACCAGTAAGTCCAGAAGCCGTTCCCGACGCTCGACACATCCCAGCCATAACCCGCGCTGTGGCTCGTGGTCGTCATGTAGCGGTTCGTCTCGTTTGTGCCCGCTTGAGTCACGGCTGCGTCCATCCCTCCCGAGTGGCAGGAGTCGAAGAAGATGAACGCCTTGCCGCTGTAGCTTGAAAGGTCGCTCTGCAGCTCCGAGCCGGTGATGTATCCCTGGTTGGAGCTTCTGCCCGTGTCATATGCACAGAAGGCGTTGGAGTCTCCCGGGGATTGGTCGGTGCCGTGGCCCGAGAGAGCGATCAAAAGAGTGCCGCTGGATCCCGCTTGTGCCGCCGCGTTCCTTATCGCACTTCGGACGTTTGCCTCGGTCGCCTGCGAGTCAGTGAGGAATGCGCTTATGACGTAGCCCTTCCCGACGAGGTAGTTCTTCCAGTCTTGGGCGTCGTTCACAGCGTAAGTGAGCCCGTTGATGTACTGGTAGTCGTTTATGCCAACGATGACCGCATACTTGCCCGTTGAGGTGACTGTCGTGGCCGCAGTTTCTGTGTCAACATCATCGATGGTGAACCCGTACGAGGTGTTTGATTCGTCAGCGGTCAGCCTGACGTACATCGTGCTGCCGTTCACCCATGATGTGTTCTGGTCCCGGTAACTCCCCGTGTAGCTCTCTATGAAGTTGTTGTTCTCGTCGTAGATGTACACGTAGTCCCATCCGCTCTCGAGGTCTATTTGGCTGAAGTGTGCCCGCATCCGCCCAGCTCCTTGGTGGGTGATTGTCCACGTGTGGTCGAAGTTGTTAGCGTACGGGTGGGCAGACTCGACCACGCTGCCAGGGGTCGTCGTCGAAACGTCAAGAGTGTAAGTCCCGGAGCCGCTGTAGCAGAAGACACGGACGTAATAGTCACCCGCCGACGTGACATCGTAGGAAACATTGTCTGTTTGGTTCAAGCCGTAGACGGAATAGTCGACCTGGGTTTCGTCGGAATCATAGAGGTACAGGTCGAAGTCGGATCCGGAGGGTGGCGTCAAGGTGGCGGTTATCGTGCTGCCTTCCGAGACTGCAATCTTGTAGTAGTCGGCAGTGTCTGTCGAGTCGACGTAGCCTGTGCCAGAGCCCGTGCTGATCGTCAAGGCTTCGGATGCGCTGCCGCCAGCGTCTGTGTTGGCTCCCATGTCATTCTGTGAAGACGCCGTAGTGCCAGATTCTGTGACCGTGAGCGAGTAGATACCGGACCCGGCGTAGCGGTAAATCTCAAAGTAGAAGTATCCAGACTCGGAGGCCGTGCCTTCAACGGAGTCCGTCTGGCTCCCGCCGAGGGTGGATGAGTCGACAGAGGACTGGTCGGTGTCATAGAGAGCGATGTCAAAGTCCGAGCCAGAAGGCGGGGTCAGGCTCACGCTCACAGTCTGTCCCGAGCTCACGCTGACCTTGTAGTAATCGTACGTGTCTGTTGAACCCAGATAACCTGTGCCTGAGCTAGCCTGAATCTCCGTCGCGCTGCTCAGCCCGTCTCCAGCGTCCATACCACTGCCCATGTCATCTTGGGAAGAGCCGCCAGTGACCGTGATAGTTAAGGAGTAAATCCCCGTGCCTCTGTACTGATAGACCTCGACGTAAACGTAACCAGAGGAAGATGCGACCCCCGTCACTTCATCCGTCTGAGACCCCCCGTATGCTGAGGAGTCTAGATAAGACCCGTCAGTGTCGTAGAGCTCCAGGTCGAAGTCGGCGCCGCTCGGAGGAGTCATCGAGACGCTCACGGTCTGTCCGCTCGAAACCGGAACCTTGTAGTAGTCTGCCGTGTCGGACGAGTCAATATAACCGATGCCCGCGCCAGCCTGCACCGCTGTAGCGTTGGTTTGCGAGCTCCCAGCGTCAGTCCCCGTGTTCATGTCGTCCTGGGTTGCAGTGCCGCCCGTTGTCGTGATTGTCAAAGTGTAGATTCCCTCACCGCTGTACCGGTAAACAGTGACGTAGAAGTATCCAGACTCGGAGGCCGTGCCTTCAACGGAGTCCGTCTGGCTCCCGCCGAGGGATGAAGAGTCGACTTGGGTCTGGCTGGTATCATAGAGCTTGATATCGAAGTCGGCGCCAGAAGGCGGAGTCAAGCTCGCCATTACGGTCTGTCCCGAGCTCACGCTGACCTTGTAGTAGTCCGCGGTGTCGCTGGAGTCGACGTATCCAGAGCCGGTGCCAGCCGAGATTGCCGTGGCCGTGTTGAGAGAGCCCCCAGCGTCCGTGCCAGAACTCATGTCGTTCTGAGAAGTCCCGCCAGTAACATTAACCGTGAGAGAGTAGATTCCCTGGCCGCTGTAGCGGTAAACGTAGATGTAGAAGTATCCAGAAGCAGAGGCCGTGCCGTCGACGGTGTCTGTCTGGCTCCCTCCGTATGAGGAAGAGTCGACCTGGGTCTGGTTCGTGTCATAAAGATAAAGGTCAAAGTCGGAGCCCGTTGGAGGAGTCAAGCTTGCCTGGATAGTCTGTCCCGAACTCACGCTGACCTTGTAGTAGTCCGCGGTGTCGCTGGAGTCGACGTATCCAGAGCCGGTGCCAGCCGAGATTGCCGTGGCCGTGTCAAGCGAGCCCCCAGCGTCCGTGCCAGAACTCATGTCGTTCTGAGAAGTCCCGCCGGTGACGGTGATTGTCAAAGTGTAGATTCCCTCACCGCTGTACCGGTAAACAGTGACGTAAAAGTATCCGGATGAAGTGGCCGTGCCATCCCCAGAGTCTGTCTGGCTCCCGCCGAGGGATGAAGAGTCGACTTGGGTCTGGCTGGTATCATAGAGCTTGATATCGAAGTCGGCGCCAGAAGGCGGCGTCAAGCTCGCCATTACGGTCTGTCCCGAGCTCACGCTGACCTTGTAGTAGTCCGCGGTGTCGCTGGAGTCGATGTATCCAGAGCCGGTGCCAGCCGAGATTGCCGTGGCCGTGTCAAGCGAGCCCCCAGCATCGGCGCCAGAACTCATGTCGTTCTGAGAAGTCCCGCCGGTGACGGTGATAGTTAATGAGTAGATCCCTGAGCCGCTGAATTGGTCAACCTCAATGTAGAAGTACCCAGATGATGTCGCTGTCCCCTCGACAGTATCCGTCTGGCTCCCGCCGTATGAGGAAGAGTCGGTCCATGTCTGGTTCGTGTCGTAAAGTACGATGTCGAAGTCGGCACCAGAAGGCGGCGTCAAGCTTGCCTGGATAGTCTGTCCCGAACTCACGCTCACCTTGTAGTAATCATAAGTGTCTGTTGAACCAACATAGCCGATGCCGGAGCCAGCTGAGATTGTTGTCGCAGCGCTCAAAGAGCCCCCAGCATCCGTGCCCGTGCCCATGTCGTTCTGGGTTGCAGTGCCACCAGTGGTAGTGACCGTGAGAGAGTAGATCCCCTGGCCGCTGTAGCGGTAAACGTAGATGTAGAAGTATCCAGAAGCAGAGGCCGTGCCGTCGACGGTGTCTGTCTGGCTCCCGCCGTATGAGGAAGAGTCGACCTGGGTCTGGTTCGTGTCATAAAGATAAAGGTCAAAGTCGGAGCCCGTTGGAGGAGTCAAGCTTGCCTGGATAGTCTGTCCCGAACTCACGCTGACCTTGTAGTAGTCCGCGGTGTCGCTGGAGTCGACGTATCCAGAGCCGGTGCCAGCCGAGATTGCCGTGGCCGTGTCAAGCGAGCCCCCAGCATCGGCGCCAGAACTCATGTCGTCCTGAGTATTGCTGCCAGATTCTGTGACCGTGAGCGAGTAGATGCCGGACCCGGAGTACCGGTAAACATCAATGTAGAAGTAGCCGGAAGCGGTCGCAGTCCCGGTGACCGTGTCTGTCTGTGTCCCACCAAGGGATGAGCTGCCGAGCGCGGATTGGCCGGTGTCGTCGAGGATGAGATCGAAGTCTGCGCCCGAAGGCGGCGTCATGGACACAGTCACGGTCTGCCCGCTTGAGACTGAGATCTTGTACCAATCAGCAGTGTCGCTCGAGTCGATGTAGCCGTTGCCTGAGCCGGACCTTATCAGCGTGGCCGAACTTATGCCATCGCCGGCATCGTCACCCGTCCCCATGTCATTTTGAGTTGAAGTGCCTCCCGCAACGCTGACGTCCATGGAGTAAGTCCCGGAGCCAGTGTACTGATAGACTTTGACGTAGAAGTATCCCGAGCCAGTTGCAATGGCCCCGACCGTGTCGGTAGTGGTCCCGCCATATGATGAGGTGTGTATCGAGGTCTGGTTTGTATCGTAGAGCACGAGATCGAAATCAGCGCCGCTTGGTGGAGTCATCGTTATTATGAAATCCATCCCGCTCGAGACTGCAATCTTGTAGTAGTCCGCGGTGTCGCTCGAGTCGATGTAGCCGGTGCCGGAGCCGCCCGATATTGTCGTTGCGTCGCTTATCGTGTTGCCAGCGTCCCCGCCAGTCCCCATGTCGTTTTGGGAAGAAGTGTTGGTCCCGCTGCCGGTGACAGTTACGGTCATTGAGTAGGTTCCGGTGCCAGTGTACTGATAAACATAAATGTAGAAGTAGCCCGACGCCGACGCCGTGCCATCAACAGAGTCCGTGGTGTTCCCGCCGGAGGAGGAAGAGTCGACCTGGACCTGGCTGGTGTCGTAGAGCCTGATGTCAAAGTCCGAACCGGAAGGCGGCGTCATGCTAACGCTCACAGCCTGCCCGCTCGAGACTGCAACCTTGTAGTAGTCCGCGGTGTCACTGGAGTCGATGTAGCCGTTGCCTGAGCCAGCAGAGATTGCCGTCGCAGCGCTTATCGTGTTGCCGGCATCCCCGCCAGTGCTCATGTCGTTCTGTGTAGATGAACCGGTGTTACTGGTCGTGACAGTAAGGGAATACGTTCCATATGCGTCAGTGTTGTACCAGTAAACGTAAACGTAAAAGTAGCCAGACGCGGTAGCCGTACCACTGACAGTTTCGGTCGTGCTTCCACTGTTGAGGGAGGAATCAGCTTCCACCTGTGAAGTGTCGTAAAGCATGAGCTCGAAGTTTGCTCCGGTTGGGGGTGTCATGCTGGCGCTGACGGTCTGCCCGCTTGACACGCTCACCTTGTAGACGTCTGTGGAGTCGGTGCTGCTGAGAGAACCAGTGCCGGAGCCAGCAGAGATTGCCGTCGCAGCGCTTATCGTGTTGCCGGCATCCCCGCCCGTGCTCATGTCATCTTGAGTAGTGTTCCCGGTACCTGTAACCTCCACAGTCATAGAGTAAGTGCCCGCCCCGCTGTAGCGGGTGACCTTGATGTAAACGTACCCCGATGACGATGCGGTCCCCGAAGCCGTGTCGGTTGTGGTGCCGCTGTAAGCTGAAGAGCTGATGGTCGTTTGGCCACTGTCGTAAAGGACGAGGTCGAAATCAGTATCTGTTGAAGGCGTCAATGAGACGCTTATGCTGGCCCCACTTGAGACGGAAACCTTGTAGTAGTCGTAGATGTCGCTCGAGTCCCCGTAACCGGTGCCGGAGCCCGCGCTTATCACTACGGCGGCGCTGAAGTTGTCGCCAGCGTCCCCGCCAGTGCTCATGTCATCCTGAACGGTTGCAGCTACAGGCAAAGCTTGGACCAAACTGGATACGAGTGCAAGACAGATTATAATCGCGACTACAGTTTGTTTCACGCCAGCCCTCCAACGAGGTAACGTTGCGTTCGGGGCCTTTTTAGGCTTTTTCTAGGACGAAAGGCCGGTTTCGTCCCAGACACAAAAACGGCACCAAAAGAGTGAAATTCCCGCCGCGGGACATCCAAAGCGGTGAAGCGTTGCAGAAGAGACAGCGGGAAAAGTTACTTGAGCTTGACGCCATCTTCGAGGAACTCCGGAAGGACGCGAAGACCGTGGCGGAGGACTTGGCCGTTGGGATAGACGCGACGAAGACTGTCGGGGTGTTCTCCATCCTGATAGGGGCGCTTTCGGCGGTAATGGTCGTGCCCACCGTCAGGATTGAATCCTGGGGCCCGTGGGTCGGGCTGGTGTTCGCGTCGTTCGCCGGCGGGATGATCGCCCTCGGTGCATTCACCCTCCGGAGTTACAAGGCCCTCGTGCAGAAGTACTCGAAGCTGCTGAAGCTGAAGCAGGCTTCGCGTTGAAGACGCAGAGATTTCCAAGAGGCGAGGGAGAAGATGGCGAAGCATAAGACAGTGGCAACTGGACCTGGAGAAACTCAGGTCATGGCTAAGATGTGGCCAACCGTAGGGAGGTTCCTCAGGATTTTCGACGAGATCGACAGGAAGGGCGGCAAGGCTCTGAAGTGGGACCTTCTCAAGATCGTCGGGAGCGAGGCAGCGTTCGACAGGCTTATCGCGGGGTTGTTGTTGAAGAACAGGCTCCTGTGCGAGGTCAAGGATGGCCGCCGCACTTGCTACTCAAAGACGGAGGACGGGCAGCTCTTCCACAAAACTCTCAAGAACGACTACTTGCTGAAGACCTGGGCGCGCATCGGGACGAAGAAGCTCAGGCAGTGGCCGTTCGAGCGCGAGCCGCCCGAGGGTTGAAAATTTTCACTGGTGGGGCCGCCGAGATTTGAACTCAGGTCACCGGCTCTTTCGCGCTTACGCGACCCGAAGCCGGCAGGATGGACCAGGCTACCCCACGGCCCCTAAAGCAACTCTCGGCCAGAAGTAAAAAGCTTGAATTATCTCCCGAGAACCTTCACGATTTCCTTTTCAATCCAGGTCACCGGCGCCTCTGGGATGCTGACCCTCATGCTCCTTCCCCTGTGTCCCGCCCCTGACGGCTGGACATCTACCAGCCCGAGCTCTCCGAGCTTCTGCATGTGCTCCCAGAGCTGCGTGTGTTTCAGTGGCGCCTCCCCGTGCTCCTCGCAGACAACGGCGTATGCCTTCTCCACCTCGCCCGTCATCGCGTAAGCCTGCTTGGAGATCTTCAGCCGCCTCGCCACGGCCAGGAGTAAAAGCTTCTCGTGGAACTTCATGTCCTGCAGGACCTCCTTCTTTATCTCGGGATAGATCTCGGCCTTCGCCTGTCGAGCGTGCTCAGGCATCACGGAGTCGCATCTCTCCATGTCTGCCACCATCCCGGATCTCCAGATTAACTCAAGCGCCAGGCGGGCGTCACCCCACCTCGATGCCGTGTCGGCGATCATCTCGACTGTCTCTGGGTCGACGCTCCCCGACCGGAAAGCATCGCCAAGCCTCTGGTTCACGATGTCTGTGAGCTGCCTTGCGTTGTACTTTTCGAGGGGCAGCACGTTGTGGAGGAAGGTGCTTTGGGTCGGGGCGTCAAGTAGCCTGAGGAACTCCTCCCTGCTTTTGGCAATCGCGATCACGCTTATCCTGTTCCGTTCGCCGCGCTCCTCCTCCGCCCGCGTCAGCCAGTAGAGGACGTCGGGCCCGTTCAGTTGCATGAAGTAGTCGAGCTCGTCGAGTGTCACTAGCAGGTATTCGTCGTGGGCGCGAAGGCGGGTGACCAGGTCACCCAGGAGTTTTTCCGGCCCGAGCCCCCGGTATGGCTCGCGCGGGTTGTAGTGGTGGACCAGTTTCAGCAGGACGGCGTGGATGGAGTTGTCCTTGCGGCAGTTCACGTGGATGTAGTCGAGCTTGAGGTCCTTTCCCCGCATCGCCGACTTCAGCTCCTCTCCGAACTTCATGGAGATTGCCGTCTTGCCCACGCCCGTGCTCCCCGTGAGCAGCGCCCTCTGGCTCGCGTTGTTCTCAAGAACCGGCCTGAATATTCTAGTTAGCTGCCTGAACTCCTCGTCCCTGTGAACGAGCGTCGACGGGACGTAGTCCGGAAGAAGCTTGCTCGCGTCCCTGAACACCGTTTCCTTCCCGAGCTCGTCCTCAAGTATCCTCCTCGACATCTCAACCCCAGCTGGAATATCGGCCCCCACGTATTTATCCCACCCGCAGATATTCCCGCACTAGTTTCCCGCCAGTTCTTTGGGTGGAGGTTCTTTTAAAGAAAAAATCCGCCGCTTTGGAATCATTAGAAAGGTGGGCACGCTAGCAGGCTGGGGGAAGCATGCTTGAGCGCGCCCCTGACAGAGACCCTCCCCTTTCGGGTCTAGCCCCCGTCAATTGAATTACACCACATGGGATAAAAAAGCTTTTCTTACTGCTTTTTGCCCTCGACTTTTTCAGCGACCCTCTTCACGGCCATCTCGAGGCGCCGGGGGAACTCCGACTCCGCGGGGGTCTTGAACCTGGTGAGCTTCTTCGCGATATTCTTGATGGCCATGCTCGCGGGAGAGTTCGGGTAGGCTGCAGCCACAGGAAGGTTGTCCCTGAACGCGTCGTCGACCAGTTCGTCGGAGGGCACGACCCCGAGCACCCGCGCGATTTTCCCCGCCTTGGTGTTCCATTTTCTCGTGTCGAGGTTGTACGGCACTTTCGAGAGCACGACACCGGCCGGCTCTATGTTCATGAACATCTCCAGCCCGCGGGCAGTCGCCAAAGTCGCGTTTATCGAGTCGTCGTTCGCCTCGCACACGTACAGGATCTTGTCGGCGATGGCTGTAAGGATCAGGTGCTCGTAAGTGACGGAGGCAGGAGTGTCGACGATTATCGTGTCGTACCTTTCGCGCAGCACAGTTATCATCTTGTTGAAAACCCGCCTCGAGTATTCCAGGTAGGCGAGGGCGCTTTCACTCTTCATCGGAGAGAGGAAGCGGCCGCCTGCTGGTACTCCCGCAAGGTTCGGGTAGAGGATGTTGCCCCCCTTGTCCGCGAGCTGGCACGTGTAGACGGCCTCCTGCCAGGGCTTCTTACCCGAGAAGACGTCTGCTAGGGTCACGTCGTGTCGTGGGAACATCTTCAGCTCAGCGGAGCGGACGTGGAGGTCGCCGTCTATCAGGAGCACGTGTTTTTTCGGGTCGAACTGGGAGAGCCAGATGGCCAGCCCCATCGTCACTGTGGATTTCCCGACGCCGCCCTTTGTCCCAATCACAACGAAGATAGTCATGGATTTTCCTGCCTGGGTTCAAGAGGGGTGCTTTCGGCTCCATCATCCTGCGTCGGGGAGACGTCGAGCTTCGGCCGCTCGTAGATTTGCAGCCTGACGTCTTTTATTCTGTATATCATCTTGACTTTCGTCTGTCTCCCTGAGAAATCCTGGGACGCGACCAGCCCTGCCTTCTCGAGCAGGCTCACGTGGTGGGATATCGCGGAGACATCGTAGTTTTTTCCAGTTGTTCTGCTCACGCGCCTCGCCAGGTCTATCTGTCTGACCGGGCCCTCGTCCAAAGCCTCGTAGATGATCAACCTCAACGGGTCGTCCATGACGTGGTAGATTTTTGATGCGGATTCACCTGGTTCAAGCGTCTGCCACTTCGTCCTCTCCTCGAAAACTGGGAGGGACCCTTCAACCTTCCTTATCACCTGCCGTTTGACCATTGTATACACTTTCAATATACCATTAAATATACTTTTAATGGATAACTGTACGGACTTTTAATACACCATTAAATGGACTTTCAACTCACCATTAAATGAACTTTTAATACACCATTAAACGGAAATTCAACTTACTATTGAATATTATTACAATATAAGGCTAAATAGAAGGTATTTCATAATAATAAGTAAGGAATGGAGTGAATTGGGGGATAAAAATGGGGGATAAATCGGAACTCAAAGTAAACGGGACTTGCAGGCGCCCCGTTATTGTAAGAAGACATACTCCCCGAACTCCTCACACGGGGCGCCTCAGGCTCATCGCGGCCATCTTTATTTTCGCCTTCATTATTTCTTCCGTCCCGTTCGTGGGCGCAGACAGGAGCAACAGTGAGTTCTCGTTCAAGTTGGTCGGGGACCTCAAGGGGGAGGTCGTGGACAACGGGACTTTGGCGCCAGTCGACAACGTCACCATCTTGGGAGAGGTTCATTCTCGCGTCCTCAGCTTCAAGATACAGCTGAACTCTGACCACTATTCCTACTGGATCTTTGACAAGGAAACCAAAACTCTCCTCTGCTCACGTGAAAACCTGCGAGTCACGCCCGGCTGCTTCTCCCTCCCTCTCGATAACTACCTCGAGTCTGGCTCGCACACGTTTGCTCTGACCGCTTGGGCCCCGGGTTACAAGAGCGTAGCAATGAGCGGGGAGTACTGCGTTGGCGACCCGAGCAATAACAGCTTCCTCACGATCGAACTTGAACGCGACAATGACAACGGCACGAGTGGCCTCTCCCTCACGGTCACTCCGGGCGAGGCGGATGTCACTCGCAGGCAGGCACAGGTACAGAGCGGCACGCAGAGTGTGAGCCTGACGGATTACCAGAGTTCAAGGCGCAGCGATGGCAGCCCCGTCTACGGCAGCAGCACCCCGAGATGGTCCTCAAGCACCAGCCTGGTCTCGCCTGAGCAGTACAACGCGAACACGTCGAGCTACCAGAAGGTCTCGACCACCACGGGATTAACGAGCGTCCAAGCTGGCTACAGCGTGCCCATCTACGGGTGGCAGAAGACCGGCGTGGAAACGGTGACGCTTGCGGCGGACACCTCTGTGGCGGTACGTGTGGCGTACGCGATCATGGGATACACAGTGGCGGAGAAATACACGAACTGGACAAACATATACTGCCTTTCAAAAACTGACGGGACCTGGAAGGACACCGGGAAGACGGTTGAGTGCTGGTGGCCGAACCGCGGTGCGCCAGCTGCATCGTCCGGGTACAGGTGGGTCAAGACATGCGATGGATGGATAAGCACTTTCTACAAGGAGCAGTACAACGCTGTCGAGTACTTCAAGGCCCAGGGTTACACCATCACCGCGACCTCCACCGAGTACTCGGCCTCCAAGAGGATTCCGAGGCTGGACGGGTACACGGCGACGAAGGACGTCTACGGCTGGGCCAGCACCGGCAGCCAGCAGGTGGGGATGGACGCAGGGAGCAGGGATTTGTTCAGCGTCAACTCGGAAGGGACAGCGCAGATGAAGTACGCGTACTCTGAAAAGACTGCGAGGTACGAGAGCCGCAGCAGCACCATGTACTCGGTCAGGACGCTCGACGGTTATGACAGGGCGATAGTCGGGTACGATGTGCCCGTCTACACTCAGGGTTGGACATCCGACCCCGTGAACGCTACGGTGGCGCTCGTCGGCAACTTCAGCAGCAGCGTGAGGCTGGAGGTCCAAGCTCCTGCGGGCATTGAGGCGACCCTGAGCCAAGCAGACTTGAACCTCGAGGCGGGCGAGCAGGTGCAGGTGGGGCTGAGGGTGAGCGTGAACTCGAGCGAGCCGATGGTTGGCACCCGCACGATAACTGTGTGGGCAATCGACGAGAGCGGACAGTCGGTCGAGGGAACTCTCATGTTGCGGATTGGAGCGGTATTTGGGTCTTCTAGCAATTTTAGTGGCAGTCACACAGTTTCAGATCAATTTGGAGATGTCGAATCTCCGTTGGTTCTAACGGATGAAAGCGGGGCAGTCACAATCACAAATCACATTAAAGGTTTGATGGAAACTATCACAGCGAATGCTTTCTTAAGTGTAGATTGCCCAGTAAACTACGATGGGGGAGTTGAAGTGGGGGCAAAAATAAGATACATCTGCAGCGCATCAGGATATCCGCCAATGGTGGACGGAGAAAGGGGAGGTTACCGGTATCTGATTAATGTTGGCCTTTCAGCTTCCGGGGCGGAATCCAACGAAACGCTGCAGGAGTACCCAACGGCTTCTGAACTGTTTCAGGTAAATGTGGATTTAGGCGAAATCTTCAAGAAAATACTTGGGTTTGGTTGGGACACCTTAAGCACCGTCACTGGTTCCAAATTTTTGTCATGTTTGCTGTACGCAACGAACATAGGAGATTACACAAGAAACATTATAAATCAAATGAACACGACGGGGGTAAATGCTGAAGAGTTAAGGACACAGATTGAGCGACTGGCAAGTGAATATGGTGATCAAGAGTTACTGTCTTCCAATCTAAGCGTAAGAACCACAGTATCTGGGAACTGTGTGATCCCAATAACAATAGATTTTAGCGCGAGCACATCATTAGTGGACGGGCATGGATGGGCAAAGTCAGATGGAGAGAGTTATGCTTTCATCATCGCATATGTTGAAGAACTCAGCTTGAGGCCGGTGTAAATGAAAAGAATCAAGGCATTATCTCTTGTCATTCTTGTTATCGTTGGCATTGGCGTGGTAGGGTTATTGGGCAAAATGCTTGTTCAAAACAGCACGCTTGGGGTTGGTCCAGAAGACAACGAAGTTTCATGGTGGATCCAAATCGATGGAAGGCTTTCTCCCCCGGTTATACATCCCAACGGCGGGGTAATACTAACAACTGAGGACAATGTCCTGCTTGTGAAAGATGGAGAAGTGAAATGGAATTACGGTGCCGAAACGAGTGATTTCCCCCCGGTCGTGGCCGCTGACGGCACGGTGTACTTCGCCTCTTCAGACAACAAGGTGTATGCACTGGACTCTGCGGGTGCGGTGAAGTGGACATACACGGTCGGGGCCTTGGCGGGATATCTAACAACCTCCGCTGACGGCACGGTGTACTTCGCCTCTTCAGACAACAAGGTGTATGCACTGGACTCTGCGGGTGCGGTGAAGTGGACATACACGGTCGGAGGAATCCTTCCGTTGGACGTGACCGAGGAAGCAGTTTATGCTATATCTTATCTTGATGGAAGATTCTCACTTTTGGCCATCACACCCGCGGGTGGTCTAAAATGGTCGTTGGATTTCTCTGGCTGGGTGTACAGTTTGTCTGTTGACGATATGGACACGGCTTACGTGAGTCTAGTTGCTGCGTCCCAAGGTGCCTCATTAGTTGCAGTTGATCCAAATGGCACAGTGAAGTGGACATTTTCGCAAAGTGGTGGGCTGGTTTTTGAACGCCCAGTAATAGGGGGCGGAGTACTTTACGATACTCTTCAAGCTGAAAATGGGGGTTTGTATGCACTTGGAGAGGGATAGAACGGTTATTGCTAGTTTATTTCAGAGATGTTCTGGCGAAAGCAAAGGTGGATAATGGCTTGTTTTGAGTACAGAATCAAAAAACTTTAGACACGACAGTTATTTTACTACTTTTTTTACCTCGCCCAGCAGCACCAGCCCCAGCACGGCGTCCCCCTTGTGCACCGCCTCCGTCGTGAAAAACAGCCCCAGGTACTGCGCCTCCTTGATGAAGCTCTCAGACTCCTCCGGAAGCTCCCGCGCCTTCCCCAGTGCAACGTAACCCTTCTTCAGCAGGTCCCCGTT
>Ga0315279_10001737_pt1 | contig 35360 bp, 26 predicted proteins | sample YL17G06_20_MG_FD_203694 | JGI IMG/M metagenome (GOLD analysis project Ga0315279, IMG submission 203694) | Sediment microbial communities from Yellowstone Lake, YNP, Wyoming, USA - YL17G06_20 | ecosystem: Environmental > Aquatic > Freshwater > Lake > Sediment | place: USA: Wyoming | collected...
CATCGCCTCGATGGCCGCGGTCGAGTTGACCGTGACGATGAGGTCCGCGCAGGCGACCAGCGAGCCGAGGTCGGTCCCGGCCGCCATCACCCGCACATTGGCGGCAGAGGCCGTCACCGCCTCGTATGGCTCCGCGGTTTCCGCCGGGTGACACTTCACGACGAGATGCGCATCGCTGATTGGTGCGATCGCGTCGATCAGCGGGCCGAGCCACTCGCCGATCTGGCTGAACTTGGTCGCCAGCACCACCAGCTTCTGTCCCGGCTTCGCGCCGGCCGCGGCGCGGACGTGCTCCCGGTCGGCGGCGGTGAGTCGTCGTCCCGCTTCGGCAAACGCTTCGAGTCGCGGGCTGCCCGTCACGGCGACCGCCGACGGGGGGAAGTGGCCCGCCTCCATGAGGTGCAGGCGCGCGAACCCGTCGTAGACGAGCGTCAGATCCGGCCGGGGAAACCCGGCGTCCGCACTGTTGGCCGCCGAGGGCGCCATCTCGTCCGGTTCGTGCCGGTAGTTCAGCCAATGCCGGTAGATGAAGCCGTGCTGCAACCCGACCACGGGGATGCTCCGGCGTCGTGCCTCGAGCGCGAGCGCGCGCCCCCAACCGCCGGCCTCCGCGTAGGTGAGAACGACGCGCGGCCGCAGCGTGTCGAGCGCGGCTGCGGCCTCGTCCATGGAACGAGCCGACCATGGAAGCTGCAGGTGCGAGACACCGAGGAAATCCGCGCGGATCGCCGGCCAGATGTCGTAGCCGTCCACGATCGCCGCCCGCCGCACATCGTCGCTTCCCAGCAGCGCGCGCAGGACACGGCTGCGATCGCGCCACACGTCCATCGAGGGCTGGATGGCGCGCCAGCCGGCGAACGCCTCGATCGGGGCGAGGGGCAACGCGCGCGCCGCGGGATCGTTGAATTCGGCGAGACGACGGCGCCACCCGCGCATGCGGAAGTTGGTGCGCGGGCCGAGGCCGACCAGGGTGAGGCCCCCGCGCGGCAGGCGCTCTTCGAGGGCGCGCAGCACCGGGCCGACGTAGCCTTCTTCTTCACGATCGCGTTTCCAGAACGCCGAATGGACGAACGCGGCGACCTCGACCGGATGATCCGGGCGGGCCGGCTGGCCAGCCGGTCGCACGCGATCGGCAAGCGCAGCGAGGGTGTAGAAGCGGCTGCGCGCGAGAAGGCGAACGCGCGCACGCCAGAACGCCGCGGCCGGATCGCCGCCCGCCGACTGGATTCGGTGCCGCCCGGCAGCCTGGGACACCAGCAGCCGGAGCAGCGGCGAGCCGGTCGCAGAGACGTGCCCGGGGCGTTCGCGTGCGACGAGCGTGTCGAGGGCACGGATCGCGCGACAGGCGGACACGACCGTGCGTTGCTTGTGCAAGTACAGTTCGACGAACCACCAGAGCGAGTCGCCGCGGTACGTCAGCCGATCGCGCAGCGGAACGCCGTCGACGAGCGCGTGGCGGAGGCTCTTGATCCAGGCGTTCGCGTCGCGCTCGGATGTCTCGATGGCCCGGGCGTCGAGGTACGCATCGAGCGACACCGCCCGGGTGCGGCCGTCGCCCCCGACGATGGTGACGCGCTCGTCAGGTTCTGCCATCGGAGGTCTCCGCCGCTGCGCCCGTTCGGGCGGACAGTTGTCGGTCCACCGCCTCGAGCACCTGATCCACGTCAATGGCCGCAAGGCAGTCGGGGAGCGTGCCGGCGCAGCGCGCCGGCGGCCGGCGGATTCGATTGCACGGCGCGCAGTCGACCGCGCTGCGCACGATGCACGCCGAGCTCGAGAGCGGACCCCAGCGGCGTGGATCGGACGGGCCGAAGATCGCAACCAGGGGTGTGCCGACGGCGGCCGCCAGGTGCATCGGACCCGTGTCGCCGGTGACGAAGACCGCGAACCGCTCGAGCAGCGCAGCGAGCGTCGGCAGATCGACCTGGCCGCACACGTCGACGACCGGTACGTGCTTCGGTACGCGCGCGAGGGCCGCTTCGACCAGCGGACGATCTTCGGTCGAGCCGGTGAAGACGAATCGGGCAGGATACCTGGCCGCCAGACGCGCAGCGAGCTCGCCGAAACGTGCCGGGTCCCACTGCTTCACCTGGCGTCCGCCGCCCACCTGGATGCCGATGTGGAGCGGCTCTTCACGTCCACCACCGTCAAGCAGTCGCTTCGCCTGTTCCCGCGCCTCGGTCGGCGCCGTGAAGCGGTGCTCGGTCCGCGGCAGCGAGCCGGCGGGAACATCGAACGCGTGTTCGACCAGGCGCAGCAGGTTGTCGGCGACGTGGTGCGATGGGTCGTACGGCACGCGACACGTGAGCAGTGGGCCGCCGCCCGCCATGTCGAAGCCCACCCGTTTCGCCGCGCCGGAACAGGCCATCAGCAGGTGGGTGCGGATGTCGCCCTCGAAGTTGATGGCGAGATCGTAGCCGGCCCGGCGCCATGCCCGCGCTCGACCGAGCAGTCCGGAGAGGCCCGGGGCGGGTGAGCCACGCGACAGCCATCGTGCGTCCAGCGTCTCGATGCGGTCGACGTGTCCGAGCAGGGGCGCGATGGAGCGGTTCCAGCTGCCGACGACCAGGTCCAGCTGCGCGTCAGGAGCCAGGCGCCGGACGGCGGCGATCGCCGGCCACGTCATCAGCAGGTCGCCGATACGCTCGAGGCGCAGCAGCAGAATCCGTCGCGGTGGACGCGCCGCAGGCAGACGACGGCCGAACGGGCGAAGCGCCGCCATGGCGACGGCGAGGCCCGCATCGGCCAGCCCCACCATCCACCGCTCCCGCCGATTGTCGATCTGCAGCTTCTCGAACACGCGGCGTCTCGCGACCGATTCTCCGACTCGCGCGATCAGGAGTCGGGAATCATGACCAACGACTATTTGATTTCAATCCGTCGCACCATGACCCCCAGCTCGCGGTCGTCCGGGGTGCCCAGCACCGTCCGCGGCTTCCACGTGTTGGTCACCAGCCTCACCAGGGCGGCGTCATCCGGATCCGCGCTGGCTGGCACGACCTCGGCGGGGATCGTGAACGAGTAGGGGTTGAACCCGCGCGAGACATCGACGATGCCGAGCAGCAGATCGTTCCAGTACACCGAGACGTGCGCCCGCTCCACCGTGTCGGGCCGTCCCCCGTCGTTCATCCACACGGTCAGCGTCCGCGCCTTGTCCGCCTGCGGCACCGCGATGTACGACGCGCGCTGCGACCAGCGAAATGGCACACCCTCGGTCCGCTCCTTCGCGTGGAACCGGACGACGTTCAGGTCGTCGAAGTGGCCGATGTCGAGCGCGAACGCCGCCGTCGCGCCCGTCGCGCTCGTGAATCCGTAGATGCCGAAGTCGAATTCCTTGTGTCTCGGTTCCTGCGGGTAGCCGTTGCGCCGCGATTCGTACTCGGGCAGCTGGAACCGATCGCTCAACACCGGGACCACGCCGATGGATCGCGACACGAGATCCGTTCCACCGCCGCCGATGAAGTACACGTGGCGATAGCGGGGCCGCGCCCAGTCGAGGAACTGGCGAAACAGGCGCTTGTCCGGCTTGGCGCTGTTGAGCACGAGGACCGGCCGCCCGTAGACGTAGGCGAGCGGCACCGCCAGCACGTGCAGGTCCGAACCGGTGTCGCGGGATTCGACGACGAGCAGGTCGGTGTCCCTGAACCGCCGGGACAGTGCGTCGAGCCGGTCGATGACGCCGGCATACTCGACGTGCGCGATGATCGGCCGATCGGCCCGCACCACCCGGACGCCGATGAGAACGAGCAGCAGGCCCGCCAGCGGCACGGCGAGGAACTGCAATCCGGGCGTCCGGCGGCGCACGGCGCCGAGCACGATCGACATGGCCGCGCCGACCAGCAGGCACGCGCCGGGAAGAATCACGGGGATGAAGCGCCGCGCGGCCCAGAAGTGCTCGGGCCAGATCTGCATCTTGTAGAAGACGAAGAACGCGTAGACGGCGATCGTGGCCAGCAGTGCCGGCGCCCGTGAGAAGGACCGCGCGACGACGAGGCTGAAACCCGCGACCGCGGTCGCCAGCGCGAGCGGCGGGAAGTACCACGTGAACACTTCGAGCGACCTCGCGTCCTGCCACGCGAGTCGTCCGCCCGGCATGCGCAGGAAATACGCGTAGCAGGCCGCGGCGGGGATCGCCACGACCAGGGCGAGCGGAAGGAGCTGGCGGAGCGGCGCGGCGATCCGCTCGATTCGCGAGACGAGGATGAGGGCGGCCAGGGTCACGAGCGCGGCAGCGAGCAGCACGAACAGCAGCGGGTACAGGTTCGCGGCCCATCCGATCGGCCGCATCATGTACACGCGCATCGCCGCGCCCAGGTAGTACGCCACGGCCGCTGCCATCATGCCGGCGAGCGGGACGAGGAACAGCAAGCGAGGGCGCCGGCCTTCGAGCAGCTGGAACACCGCAGCCACGCCGACGCCGGCCACCGCGAAGACGACGTCGATGCGCAGGAAGAGCGCGAGGCCGAGCAGCCCGGCTGCGACCGGGGCGAAGAAGCGATCGCCGTCCACCTGCGCGCGCGCGAAGGCGAGCAGCGCGGCGAACAGCAGCACCTGCGTGGCGATTTCCGAGTTGGGCTCGCGCGCAAACCAGATCGTCGCGACGTTCAGGGCCAGCAGCGTGGCCCCGACAAGTGCCGGCCACCGGCCGAGCAGGCGCGCGCCCGCGAAGTAGACGCCGAGCAGGCCGAGCATCGCCGCCAGCGGCGTCGTCGCCAGCGCGCCGCGCAGGCCGTCCACGCCGTACCCGATGGCGATCCACGCCGGATAGAGGTGCGGAAACTGCCCGACCACCGTGCCCTGGCCGGGATCCAGGATGAAGAAACCCATGAAGCGAGTGCCGTAGTACTGCGCCATGTGATGCGAGGGGAAGAAGAGGTCCCGGAGCTGGGGTGGCAGCGACGACACGATCGTTTCCCGGATGACGAGCGCGCCGCGCTGGGCGATCAGAATCCCCTCGTTGAGGTACCCGCCCGGATCCTTGCCGCCCACGATGTGTTCGAACGGCGGGAAGAACAGCCAGCAGCCGAGCGCGGCGAGCGCGAGCGGCATCAGGACGGTCCAGGTCGGCCGCCGCGCGGATGGACCCCACAGCAGCTGTCGCCGGAAGGCGGCGACCAGGCACGCGGCCACGCCCGCGTCGGCGGCGAGCAGTCGGCCGAACGTGTAATGGCCCGCGGCGGCAAGCGCGAGGACGACCGCGGATGACCACGCCAGGCTCAGCACGATCGCCCAGAACAGGCGCTCCTCGCTGGCGAGATCCGCCCGCCGCTGGCGGCCCAACGCGGGTACGCGGAAGACGAGCGCGCCCGGGAGATAGACGACCACGATCAGGCTGAAGATGATGAACAGCATCGGCAGGAAGCAGGGCTCAATCGACAGGAACCAGGGCCCATCCCGGCAGCACCCGGGGCCGCCCGACCCGCGGGCGTGTCAACGAACGCGCGCGGATCGCCGCGACAGAATGTGGGAGGCGCGGGAGTCGCTCGTCACGTCCGTTCAATCTCCGGCGGCCTTTGAGCGGTCTCGCCCAGGGTGGCCGCCTCGTGACCGGTCGTCGCGGGCGCGGCACACTCATCCGCCCGCGCGTCGCCCGCCGGCGCGCGCCGCCACACGAGTTCCCGCCACAGACCGAAGACGTCGAACGCGGTGCGGACGATGCGGCGGAAGTTGAAGAACTGCGACTTCCCGTAGGCGCGGTGGTAGTGATGGACGGGCACCTCGACAATGGTGAATCCCGCGTCGTGGATCTTCTTCATCATCTCCAGGCAGATGACGCCGCTCGCCTTCTCGAGCGTCACGCGATCGAACACCGACCGGCGGATCAGGCGGAAGTCGCAGTCGACGTCGCGCACCTTCAAACCGAACAGCCACTTGACGATGTGATGGTAGATCCGGCCGATGAAAATGCGATGCAGCGGATCCGAGCGGCTGATCTTGTAGCCGTTGGCGAGATCGACGCCCTCGCCCATGCGCGCCCACAGCCGTTCCATCTCGCGCGGATCGTACTGGGCATCGCCGTCCGTGTAGAAGATCAACTCCTTGGTGGCGGCGCCGAAGCCGCTCCTGAGCGCGCCGCCGTACCCGCGATTGTGCTCGTGATGCACCACGCGGACCTGCGGGTACAGCCTCGCCAACTCGTCGGCGACCGACGCCGTTGCGTCGGTGCTGCCGTCGTTGATGACGAGCACTTCGAAATCCGGGGTCAGACGGCTGGCCGTCTGGACCGCGGCAATCACCAGGCTCGCGATCGTGGCGGCGTCGTTGAAGGCCGGAAAAAAGACGCTGAGCCCGGATGGCTTCATGGCGGGTGACCGGAGTGACGCACACTGACGCCCGCGTGCCCGTCCAGAACGCGGCTAAACCATAGCACGGACGGCATTTGAAGGGCAAGCAGGCGGCAGCCGCGGCCCCCTCGCCGGCTTGCCGGGCCGGGCAATCCGTGGTAAATGGAACGGCCGTGCCCAGTCGCGTGCTCCTGCTGTTCGGGCTCGCCCTTGCCGCGCTGCTGCTGTTGAACGCCAACGGCCGCGAGATCGGCGGGTACGACTCACAGCCGACGAAGTTCGCGGCCCGTGAGCTCGTGCGCAACCACACGCTCACGCTCGACCGGGTCGTCCTGCTCCTGCCCATCTACGCCGAACGTCCGGGCTTCGCACGCGCGCGGGACGGACACTACCGCTCCGCGTATCCGGTTGTCCCCTCGATCATCGCCGCCGGCCCCGCGTGGTTGCTGGCGCGGGTCGGGGGCATGGACCTCGATGCGCCGTTCGTTCCAGCGCTTACCGCGAAGCTGACGGCGTCGCTGCTGGTCGCGTTCGCGATCGTGTTTGCCTTCCTGATTGCGCGACAGCGGACCTCCACCCGCGCGGCGATCCTCGTCGCGATCGGGTTTGGCTTCGGGACCAACATCTGGCTGGCCGGCCAGACACTGGGCGGACACGAGACGGTGGCCTTCGCGACGACCGCCGCGCTGGTTTGCCTGGCCGGTCCCGGCATGGCGCCGTCAGGCTGGCGCGCGCTGCTCGGGGCCGTCCTGCTCGCGCTGGCCGGCGCGGCGCGACCGCAGGTCGCGCCGGCGATCGCCGTTCTGCTCCTGTGGCTCGTCGTGCGGGGTACGGGCCCGCGCCGGTGGCTTCCCGTCGCGGTCGTCGCGCTGGGGGCGGGCATCGTCGCGGCGTTCAACATCGCATGGTTCGGTCACCCGCTCGGGGCCATGCTGCGCCTCGAGGCGCTGCATCCCGCCGTCCATGCGACGACCGGGACGTTCACGCTGCCGTGGGCAGGCGCTGCCGGCCTGCTCGTCAGCCCGAGCCGCGGCCTGCTCGTCTTCAGCCCGATCGTCCTGGCGTGCGTCGCCGGTATCGTTCCCGCGGTGCGCGAAGGGTGGCGCGGTCCGCTCGCGTGGTGCCTGGCCGCCGCGACGGCCGAGTTCGCCTTCTATGCCAGTTACAAGGTGTGGTGGGCGGGGCACTCCTACGGCCCGAGATACGTGCTGGACGTGCTGCCGCTGCTCGTCCCCGTCGCGTCGGCGGGGATGGCTGCGATCGCCGCGCGCGCCGTGACACGGCGCATGGCGATCGCTGCGCTCGCCTGGTCGATATGCCTCGCCGCGACCGGGGCCTTCGCCTATCCCGCCGAGCAATGGAACATGGATCCCAAGGATGTCGATCGCAACCACGAGCGGTTGTGGGACTGGCGCGATCCGCAGTTCGTGCGATGCTGGACGCACGGGCTGAGCCCGCAGAACTTCGATCTGTTCCACGCTGACGCGTTCCGCCGCCTTCCTCCCGCCACACCTTACTCAGGAATCGGGAATCAGGAATCAGGAATCAGGAATCAGGAACCAGGACCGTAGTTGCACGACCACGGCCAGCAGGAACGCGCACGGCACGACCGGCGCAGCCGATCGCCACGCGGAGCGGTCGGTAATGGCGAGCGCGCGGCCCGGGGATCCTCGTGCTGGGTCGACACGGCGCTCACCTGTGCGTGCCTTCAACCTCGCCAGGCGGGCGGCCGGGGTGTGCCGCCTGCCGGTAGGCGTGTTCGAACCGCCTGGCGACGTGCGCCCAGCTGTGACGCTCGGTCACCTCCCGGCGCGCCGTGTCGCCGACGCGCGCGCGCAGATCGGCGTTGTCGAGCAGCGCCGAGATGGCGGAGGCAAGCGCGGCCGGGTCGCGCTCGGCGACGAGCAGCGCGTTCTCGCCGTTGCGGGCGACGGCGCCGATGCCGCCCGCCGTGGTTGCCACCAGCGCAGTGCCCGACGCGAGCGCCTCCATGACGACGTTGGGCAGGCCGTCGACGTTGCCCGAATCGTCGCGAACCGATGGCACCACCGCGACATCGGCGGCTGCCAGGAACTCGGACACTTCGTCCTGTGTCAACACCCCGGCGAAGACCACTCGCTCGGCGACGCCGCCGGCCCGGGCTCTCGCGCGCAACTCGTCGTCGAGATCGCCGCCGCCGCCGATGACGAGCCTCGCGTCGGGCCATCGGGACACGATGGCCGGCATCGCGTCGATCAGGTACTCGAAGCCCTTCTTCCTCACCAGGCGGCCGGCCGTGAACAGGAGCGGTTGTTCCGCGCCGACGCCGACCTGCTCCCGCCGGCGGGCGCGGGCCGTGGGGTCGGGCCGGAAGCGCCCGGCATCGACGCCGTACGGCAGTGTTTCGCAGCGATCCGCCGGCGCGCCCAGCACCACCGCGCGCCGGCGCAGGTCGTCGCTGCAGGCCGTGACCCAGCCGGCCCGCCGGAAGGCCCGGCGTGCCGCCATCCCGATCACCACGTGCCGCTCGGCGATGAAGATGTCCGAGCCGTGCAGGCTGATGACCAGGGGCCGGCGCCCGGCGATGGCTGCGCCCACGACGCCGAACGGGATCACCCAGTGCGCGTGCAGGACGGTCGCGTCGATGGCACGCGCGACGCGGCGGACCGCAATGCAGGCGGCGACCAGGGCCAGCGGGGCGACGGCGAGCGCGGTCGACCGGAGGCGGACATCGGCCTCGAGCGCGCCGGCGTACCCGAAGACGTTGAGCCGCGCGAGCGGCGCGTACCGGAACGGGTGGAAGTGAACGTTCCCTTCGCGACGGGGCCGCGCCAGCAATGGGTGCCACGGCAGCACGACGTGCACCTCGTGTCCGAGCGCGGCGACGCCGTGGGCAATCGGCTCGAGAAAGGTGCCGACGGTGTCGCCGGGGAACCGCGGGTACGAGCTCGTGATCATCACGACCCGCTGCGGGCCGGCCGGGTCGCTCGACACCAGGTGTTCCGTCACGCCTGCCGCCCCTTTCCTGCGTCGTTCGGGCCTGCCGCGTGCGGGCGCCGCCCTCGCAGGCGCGCGCGCAGCACCAGGCGCCAGGGCATCAGCAGCGATTCCAGCAGCACCCTGCCCGAGAGCTTCGATGTCCCGTGGCGCCGTTCCACGAACACGATCGGCACCTCCGTGACCCGGGAGCCGAGTTGCCAGGCGTCGTAGAGCATCTCGACGAGAAACGCGTAGCCCTCCGAGACGATGCGATCGAGCGGCAGGCGGGCGAGCGCGTCGCGCCGCCAGCATCGGTACCCGCTGGTGCAGTCGTTCACCCGCAGGCGCGTGACCAGGCGGACGTAGCGGTTTGCGAACGCGCTCAGCACGATGCGGCGCAGCGGCCAGTTGACGACGCTGACGCCGCCCAGGTACCGCGAGCCGATCGCCAGGTCATGATCCTCGAGGGCCGACAGCATCGCGGGCAGGTATTGCGGGTCGTGGGAGAGATCGCCGTCCATCTGGCAGATCGCCGTCCAGTCGCCCGTGATTGCGCGCGAGATGGCCTCGAGGTACGAGCGCCCGAGGCCGCGCGGGCCGGTGCGATGCAGCACGTCGATGCGGCCCGGGAACTCGCGCGCGAGCGCATCCGCGATTTCACCGGTGCCATCGGGTGAGTGATCGTCGGCAACCAGCACGTGCAGCTCGGGATAGGTCATGATCTGCCGGACGAGGATCGGCAGGTTGTCGCGTTCGTTGTACGTCGGGATGATCACCAGCGAAGGCATCGTCAGTCGAGACCCTCAGGGCGGAACTCATCCGCAAAAAGGTGCCTGGCCCCGGCCCGCGATCCCATCCACGCAGCCGCCGCGATGACAAGCGTCGGATCGACCACGGGAATACGGAACCGTTCCTGCGGGAAGAAGACCAGGCTCATGATGACGGTCGAAGCCGCGAGCAGCCAGAGCGCCCAGCCGCCCGACAAGCGGCGATCGGCGACGAGCTTCAGCAGGCCGGCGATGCCAAGCACGAACAGGAGCGCGTACGAAACGAGTGACGTGGCGAAGTAGCGACCCGAGTGCAGGCGGTAGGACGGCCCGATCGGCACGAACGTGTAGAAGAACTTGCGGGCCAGCAGGCTCAGCCATCGCACGGGATGCCCGACGATGAAGCGAAACGCCTCCTGGTAGTAGGCGCGGTCCAGTTCCTGATTGCTGGCGCCTGCGTGACGCCCTTCGAAAGCGACCCGCGCCCGCCCCATCTCGGGATTTGCGGCCAGGTCGCCCTCGCCGCGGGAAAGCGGGTTGTTCCCCGTCCAGAACGTCACGCCGCCGTGCGGCGTCACCCGGGCGATCTCGGCGGTCGTCAGCACGAAGCGGCCGTACACCGCGTAGTTGTACGCGATCCACGGAGTGAGGACGGCCCCGATACCCAGACAGAACACGAGGGCGGGCGCAAGGCGCCGCTGACGGACGAGCCACCCGGCGGCAAGCGGCACGAAGAAGATCATCGCCTCCTTCGTGAGCACCGCCGTCCCGGCGACGCAGCCGGCCGCGAGCAGCAGCGCGTGTCCGCGCTGTGCGTGCTGGACGCCGCGCTGCAGCAGCCAGACGACGGCCAGGGCGAGAACCGAGTACAGCGGCTCGGCGAGGACATAGCCGCAGATCCAGACGAGCGGCGGATAGATCGCGGCGAGGATGGCGGCCGCGGCCGCGGCCGCGCGTCCCGCGACCTGCGCGGCGACGGCGGCGATGAGCCCGATGCCCAGCAGACCGAGCAGTGCCTGCGCGATCTTGATCGATGCGGGCACCTCCGACGAGGAGCGTGGGAAGCCGTCCTGGCGGCCGGGGGTCCCCCCGATCCGGCTGCCCGAGACCACGAGCGCCGCTGCGACCAGCGCCGCGAAGCCCGGCGGACGTTCGAAGTGCCTGGCCGCCTGCCCGGTCTCCGCGCCCGGGTACCTCGCGCCTTCGCCCCTCGCCAGGCTGCCGCCCAGCAGCAGGTATTCCTGCTCGTCGAGCGTCAGGGGCTTGCCCACCCAGTATCCGAAGGCAAAGGCGAGACGGAGCGCGAGCCCCAGCACCAGGGCCGCGACGACGAAAGCGCGGATCGACCGGATCGGCTGCGACGGGCTGCGTGCTGCGACGCCGGGCGCATTCATCGGCGGCGGCCCCTACTCACGGCCCTCGAAGCGCAGCGCGGCGATCTGCTCGGAGACGAGGCCGACGAGGAACACGATGACGGCCAGCATGATGAGCAGGACGGAGGAGTTCGTGACGTGCGACTGCGTCAGGATCGTCCACACCGCGTAGGCGGCGCCGAGTGCGAAGGACGCGAGGCTGAGCGGCAGGAACACGCGCAGGGGGCTGAAGATGGTGACCACCTTGAGGATGATCAGGAAGAACCGGGCGCCGTCGCGCAGCAACCGGATCTTCGACTGCCCGCTGCGCCGGGCGGCTTCGATCGGCTCGAAGCCGACGCTGTAGCCGGCCTTGATGAAGGCCAGTGTCGTCGTCGTGGGCGTCGAGAACTTGTTCGGCAGCAGGTGGATGAACTCGCGCAGGCACGACGCCCGCGCGGCGCGGAAGCCCGACGTCAGATCGGGGATGTTCCGATCGGCCAGGTAGCCGGCCAGGCGGTTGAGGAGATCGTTGCCGACCCGCCGCGCGACGTTCGCCTGCGTCGCCGCCTGCCGCGCCCCGACGACGAGGTCGTACTCGCCCAGCCTGTCGACCAGCCGCACCGCCTCGGCCGGCGGGTGCTGTCCGTCGGCGTCGATGATCAGGATGTGGTCGCCGCTGGCCGCGCGGATCCCGGATTTGACCGCCGCGCCGTTGCCCTTGTTGTACGGGTGGCGCACGACGCGCGCGCCGGCGGCCGCCGCCATCGGTCCCGTCCCGTCGCTCGACCCGTCGTCGACGACGAGGATCTCGTGCCAGGGCGCGGCGGCGGCGAGCTCCGACACCACGCGCGAGATCGATGCCGCTTCGTTGTAAGCGGGAATCACGATCGAGGTCGAATCGGGCGCGGCCACAGTGTTCCTGTCAGTGCGGGCGATCGAGCGACCCCGCCATCAGGTTCTCGGGCTGCTCGCGCTCGATCTCGAGCCGCCGGACGCGGTACAGCACGTCCTCGAGCAGCTTGCGGTTGCCGGAGATGACGTCGGCGAGCAGGCCGATGAGCGCCACCTGGAAGCCGACGATCATCAGGATGGCCGACAGGATCAACGACTGCAGGTGCCCGCTGCCGGCCCCTGCGTAGTAGTAATAGAGGAACCGCAGCGAAACGGTCAGGCCGGCGGCGAAGAACAGCAGGCCGATCGAGCCGAACACCTTGAGCGGTTCGTACATCGCGTAGATGCGCACGATGGTCGCCGCCGACGCCTTGATGTAGGTCCAGACGCTCCCGAACAGGCGCGACCGGCGCGTGCGCCGGTTCGTCCTGATCGGCACGTGCGCGATCGCCATCCGCTTCTTGCCCGCCTGGATGATCGATTCGAGCGTGTAGGAGAAGTCGGAGACGATCGTCATCCGCAGCGCCGCCTCGCGCGTGTAGGCGCGAAACCCGCTCGTCGTGTCCGGCACCTTCGTGTTCGAGACCTGGCGCACCACCCAGCTGCCGAGTTGCTGCAGGCGCTTGCGCATCAGGCTCAGGTGCTCCATCGTCTGGATGTTCCGGTCGCCGATGACGATGTCGGCCTTGCCGGCCAGCAGCGGCGCGAGCAGCGTCGGGACGTCCGCCCCGGCGTACTGGTTGTCGCCGTCGGTGTTGACGATGTAGTCGGCGCCGAGCTTCACCGCGGCATCGATGCCGGCCATGAAGGCGGCGGCGAGGCCCTTGTGGCGGCGGAAGCGTACGACGTGGTGCACGCCCAGCCGGCGCGCCACCTCGACCGTGTTGTCGGTCGACCCATCGTCCACCACGAGGTACTCGACCACGTCGATGCCGGGGATCGCCCGCGGAAGGTCGCCGATCGTCCCGGGCAGGGTGTCGGCCTCGTTGAGGCACGGTATCTGGATGATCAGTTTGGCCATGCGGACCCGTTGAAGTCTGCAGTCGCCGCCGATCCGGAGCCGCCGCCCGGCGGACCGCTCACGCCGGAACCGCCGAGGGCGCGCCGACGAGTTTCTCGATCACGCCGTCCCACGTGACGGCGCGCGCGCGGGCCAGCCCGGCGTCGCCCCACGACGCGGCCCTCCTGCGATTCGCGGCCAGGTCGTTGATCGCGGCGGCGAGGGCCTCGGGCTCGGCGGGGCAGACGCGCCCGTTCACGCCGTCCTCGACGAACTCGAGCGGGCCGCCCGAGTCGAGCGCGGTGATGACCGGCTTCGCGCAGAGGAACGCTTCGAGCGTGACGTAGCCGTAGTCCTCGTCGTACGGGACGAACACCACGGCGAGCGCCTTCGCGTACAGATCGACGAGCGTGTCATCGTCGACGATGCCGAGCCACTGCACGCGATCCGCGAGGCCGAGACGGTCGGCCTCGCGTTCGAGGGCTGCGCGATCGCCTCCGTCGCCGACCACGATGAGGCGCACACGCGGATCCACGCAGCGCATCGCGCGCACGACCAGATCCACGCGCTTGATCGACTCGAGGCGGCCGACCGACAGGACGTAATCGCCGGAAGGCCCGGGCGCGAGCCGCGGCGCGAGCCTCGGCGGGTGGTAGAGCGGTTCGGCCGGGATGCCGAGGTACTTCTCGACGCGCCTGGCCGTGTTCCCCGCGTTCGTGTACAGCCGCCGCGATTCGAGCAGCATCTGACGGTCGAGCGCGAAGAGGCGATCGCGAAGGCCGATGTCGGCCTCGGTCTCCTGGAAGTCGCTGTACCCGGTCCCGCACAGCTCGTAGGCCGCGCGGTACTGGTGAATCAGCCACGTGACCTTGTTCGGGTGGCGCGCGAAATAGGACGGGAACTTCGTCCCGATCACCAGGTCGATCGGACGCCCGTTGCTCTCGCTCAGATCCAGCAGGCGCCAGGCGGCCGCGTGCGCGAGCAGTTCCTCCTTCGGATACCACTTGAACGGCACCGACACGATCCCGGCCTGGTACCCGCGGGCGTTGAGCTGCTGTGCGAGCTGGCGCACGTGGCTCTCGGCGCCGCCCTCGACGAGCGGAACCTGGGCCTCACACACGAGGATCGTCTGGACACTCATGCTGCGCGTCTGGTTAACAGCCCGTGGTCACAGTCGCCCACGGGCTGTTGATAGGGACGGGTCGAGAACAAGAGCAACGAACAACGGCCCTGATACTCAGGCAAGGACCGATTTCGTGTTCTCTTGGGCGTCTGGTCCATCTATGACAGGCCGTGGGCGAACTTACCGCACGGCCTGTCAAGGGAGAGCAGTCTCGCGGCGGACCGGGCGTCTGCGACGGCTATAACCTATCACGTCGCGAAGCGGAACGTAATGACGTCGCCATCCTGGACGGCGTATTCCTTGCCCTCCAGGCGCATTTCGCCGTGCTCGCGGCACGCCGGCACCGAGCCGCGCGCGGCCAGCGCGTCGTAACTGACGACCTCGGCGCGGATGAAGCCGCGGGCGATGTCCGTGTGGACTTCGCCCGCCGCCACGTGTGCGATCGTGCCCCGCGGGATCGACCACGCCCGGCACTCGTCCTCGCCGACCGTGAAGAACGAGACATAGCCGAGCAGGTCGTACGTCGCACGGATGACCCGATCGACGCCGGTCTCGTGCAGGCCCAGATCGGCGAGGAACGCGGTGGCATCGGCGGGTTCGAGCTGGGCAATCTCGAGCTCGATCTTCGCGCACACGCCCACCTCCCGCGTCGCGCCGCGGGCGAGGAACGGTCCGAGCCCCGCCTGCTCGGCCGCCCGGCCGGGCGCCGACAGCCAGTCCAGGTTCGATTCGTCGATGTTGACCACCAGCAGCAGCGGTTTCGCGGACAGGAACTGGAAGCCGCGCAGACGCTTGCGATCCTCCTCCTCCAGCGCCAGCGCGCGGATCGGGGTCGCGTGCTCGAGCGCTTCGCGACAGCGCGCGATCACGTCCCGTTCCTTCTCGAGCTCTGCGGTTCTGGCCTTCTTCAGGTCGCGATCGATGCGCTCGAGGCGCCGCTCTGCGACGGCGAGGTCGGCGAGGATCAACTCGTCTTCCATCGCCTGCGCATCCCGCGCCGGCGTCGTCGAGCCCGCCCCCTGCGGCACCGCCTCGACGCGAAACGTGCGGACGACGTGCACCAGCGCGTCGGCGTCGCGAAACGGGGCGACATCGAGCAGTGCCTGCGCCGCGGTGCGCGTGGCTGCCGCAATGTCGGCGAACTCCACCGTTGCGGGCACCCGCTTGCGCGGTCGATACATCGCCGTCAGATGGTCGAGCCGCGCGTCGGGCACCCGGGCCACTCCGATCGACACGTCCAGCTTGCCGTGCCCGCCACGCGGCGCGTCGCGGTGGCTGGTCATCAGTTGGAAGAGAGTCGTCTTTCCGCTGAGCGGGAAGCCGATGAGAGCCGTTCGCAGCATTTGGCCGGTCGTTCCTGCGAGTGTCCACCGCCGGGACCCGACATGGTACTACGGCGCACATTTTCAGTCGATTGACCGAAATTCAACATTCCGAATCCGGCCGGTCCGGCACGGGCGAAGAAATAGCGTAACTAATTGCAGATCTTCATTTTACGGTTGACATGAGTACATGGCTCTTCTACTATCCGAGTGGACTTTTTTAGAGTGAAGTGGAGTAAAGGCCGTGCTTCGGGGTAACTCGCCTGCCAGGATTGACGACAAGGGCCGGCTGAAGGTTCCGAGCGGCTTTCGGGCCTTCATCGAGGAGCAGTACGGTATCGAGCTCTTCGTGACGAGCCTGTCCGGCGAGTCCGTACGGATCTACCCGATGTCGGTCTGGAACGAAATCGAACGCAAACTGGCCGCCGTGCCCAGCGCGTTGCCGGCCCGCAGCCGGTTCTTCGATCGCGTCAACTACTTTGGTCAGGCGGCCGAGCTCGACAAGCAGGGCCGCGTGCTCCTTCACCCGCGGGTGCGCGACGCGGCCGACATGACGGGCGAAGTGGACGTGTTCGGCCTCTACAACTACCTGGAAGTCTGGAACCACGACCGGTTCGTGACGAAGCTGCAGCGCGAACCGTTCACCGACGAGGACGCGCGCGTTCTCGCCCAGTACGGAATCTGACCCTCGCCCCGAGCCCGGGACGCGCGAGGCCGCGTCGGCGGCGCGGCATGCATGCAGGACGGCGAGCCAGATGCCGACGCACGAACCGGTCCTGACCGACGAGGTCGTCGGATTCCTCCACCCGCAGGGCGGCGGTGTCTTCGTGGATTGCACGGTCGGAGCGGGCGGTCACGCGCAGGCGCTGCTCGAGGCGGGCGCCGGCCGCCTCGTCGGCATCGACTGCGACCCGCACGCGCTGGGCGTCTCGCGCGAGCGGCTGGCACCGTGGGCGGGGCGCGTGCAGCTGGTGCGCGCCGATTACCGGGCGCTCGCGACCGTGCTGGACGAGCGGGGCATCGGCGAGGTCGACGGCATCGTGGCGGATCTCGGAGTCTCGTCGATGCAGCTCGACGGCGAGGGCCGGGGCTTCAGTTTCCAGCGTGACGAGACGCTCGACATGCGGATGGATCCGGGGAGCGGGCCCACCGCGGCCGAGCTGATCGGCGAGGCGAGCGAACGGGACCTGGCGGACCTGATCTTCCGGTACGGCGAGGAACGCTGCTCGCGGCGGATCGCGCGCGCGATCGTGCAGGCGCGCGCGGTCGGCCCGATCGCCACGACGGGGCAGCTGGCGGCGATCGTGCGGCGCGCCGTTCCGACGCGCGGCTGGCAGCGGATCGACCCGGCGACACGGACGTTCCAGGCCCTTCGCATCCGGGTGAACCGCGAGCTCGAGGATCTCGATCGCTTCCTCGAGGTCGCGTGCGGCCGCCTGCGCGGCGGCGCCGCCATCGTCGTCATCACGTTCCACTCGCTCGAGGATCGGGTCGTCAAACACACGCTGCGATCGATCGCGCAGCGGGGCGAGGCCGGGATTCGCGTGCTGACGAAGAAGCCGGTGCGGCCGGGCGACGCGGAGCTCGGGCGCAATCCTCGCGCACGCAGCGCCAAGCTGCGGGCGGCCGAGCGCCTGTTGCCGCCGCGCGAGCGAGACTGGGGGACGTGATGGACGCGACCGAGTACGCGCTGCGGAAGGTCGTCCACAACAATCCGATCGTCCGCGAAGTCGACGAGGTGCGACAGCGCGAGATGTGGCAATGGGTGTGGATGGTGGTGGTGCTGGTTTTCGTCCTGCTCGTCTCCGTGTGGCTGCACCTGGGCCTGGTCGATCACGGCTATCGCATGGAGGCGCTGCAGCAGGAGCGCGCGGCCGAGGAGGAGCGCGGCCGGCTCCTGCGGCTGGACATCGAGCGCCTGAGTTCGCCCAGGCGGATCGAGGAGTTCGCGACGACCCGCCTGCAGATGATCGCGCCGGGTTTGAACGACGCCATCGTGCTGCCGCGTGTCGTTCCGCCCGACCGTCCCCCGTCGTCGGTGGTCGCTGCGCGGTGAGGCGGCCGCCGGTCCGTCCCCGGATGAGGGGCCCGGTGGCGGCCGCCGGGCCGCGGGCGCCGGGCCGTGCGGGCGCGCGTTGAGGCACATGGGGAGGGCGTCGTGGCCGACCAGACCGTGAACACGTGGGACCATACGATCAGGCGCCGCGTGGCGATCGCCGCGATCTTCTTCGCGGCGTGGGCGGTCGTGATCGAGGCGGACCTCGTCCACCTGCAGGTCTTCAGGCGCCCGGAACTGCAGGCGCGCGCCGACCGCCAGCAGCTGAGCACCGCGAAGGTGCCGGCCCGGCGCGGCGACATTCTCGACTGCCGCGGGCAGGTCCTGGCCACCAGCGTCGATGCCGACGCGATTTACGCCGTCCCGACCGAGATCGTCAGTCCCGCGGCCACCGCGCAGGCACTCTGCGACGTGCTGAGCGAGTGCACGCCGCGGGAACGCGACGACATCGCCAGCCGCCTGTCCAGGCTGCGACCCTTCACCTACGTGCGGCGGGCCAACCGGGTGCTGGCCGACGACGCACGCCGCGTGGCCGCGCTCAACCTGCCGGGCATCGGCTTCATGAAGGACACGCGCCGCGGGTACCCCAACAACGAGCTCGGCGCGCACTTGCTCGGGTACGTCGGGACCGACAATATCGGGTTGAACGGCATCGAGGCCGCGTACAACAAGTACCTCAGCGGCCAGGACGGCAGCGTTCTCATCCAGGTCGACGCGCGGCACAGGCCCTTCGGGCGCCTTCCCCGCGCCGCGACGCCCGGGGTCACGCTTCAGCTCACCATCGACCAGTACCTCCAGCACCAGGCCGAGCGGGAGCTTCGCGCTGCGGTCGAGGAGAACCGCGCGGCCAGCGGCAGCGTCGTGATCATGGATCCGCGCACGGGCGACATCCTCGCGATGGCGAACGAGCCGACCTTCGATCCGAACAGGTACGGCGAGGCGCGTCCCGACGATCGGCGCAACCGCGCGATCCAGGACGTCTACGAGCCGGGGTCCACCTTCAAGATCGTGACGGCCTCGGCCGCGCTCGAGGAGCGCGTGATGACGCCCGACGCCCTGGTCGACGCCAGCGGCGGGCTGATTCGCCTGGGCTCGCGCGTCGTGCGCGACACGCACGACCATGGTGTGCTGTCGTTCACCGATGTCATCGTCAAGTCGAGCAACGTCGGCGCGATCCGGATCGGGTTGAAACTCGGCGCCGAACGCCTGGGCCGCTACGTGCGCCGCTTCGGCTTCGGCACGCGTCTGTCGCCCGACTTCACCGGCGAGAACGCCGGCATCCTCTGGGATCCCGCCCACTGGTCCGAGAGCGCGCTGGCCTCGGTTGCGATGGGGTACCAGATCGGCGTGACGCCGCTGCAGATGGCAACGGCAGCCAGCGTGATCGCCAACGGTGGCGAGCTGATCCAGCCGCACGTCGTGAAGTCGATGATCTCGGCCGGCGGCGTACGCACCGACGTGACGCCGCGCGTGTTGCGGCGCGCGATCGAGAAGAGCACCGCGGACGAGCTGACGTCGATCATGGAAGGCGTCACCGATCACGGCACGGCGACCGCGGCCCGGATTCCCGGCTATACGATCGCGGGCAAGACGGGCACCGCCCAGAAGCAGAAAAACGGCGTGTACTCGGAGTCGGACTACTACGCGTCGTTTGTCGGCTTCATCCCGTCGCGGCGGCCGGCGGTCACCATCCTCGTGATGATCGACTCGCCCCACGGGCGTCACGGCTATTTCGGCGGGGTGGTGGCCGCGCCGGTGTTCAAGCGCATCGCCGAGACCGCGATGCGGTACCTGGGGATCGCGCCGGACGCGGACAGCCGGCCGGTGGTGGTCGCGCAGCGGCACACGCCGCCGCCCGCGCAGGCGACGTCCGTGCCGCTCGCGGACCGGGTCGCCCTTCTGCGCACCGTCTCGTCGGTCTCCTCCGCGCCGGGTGTGGTGCCCGACGTGGTGGGCCTGGGCGCGCGCGAAGCACTTCGCGTGCTCGCCCGCTTCGGCATGACGCCGTCGGTCACCGGCGACGGCGTGGTGATCCAGCAGGACCCGCGTCCCGGAAGCGCGCTCGTGCCGGGCGCCGCGTGCGTGCTGGCGCTCGGCCGGCCGGCGCCGGCGGGGACGGGCCCGGATCAACGGCAATGACACTGGCTGACCTGATCGAACGCCTCGGCTCGCTCGTGGTTGCCTCCGAAGGGGGCGACGCCGCCGCGCTCGCCCGCCCGGTGAAGGCGGTGACCTATGACTCGCGCCGCGTGGCGCCCGGCGCCGTGTTCGTCGCGCTGCGCGGACTCGTCGCCGACGGCAACGCGTTCGTGCTGCAGGCGGCGGGTCGCGGCGCGATCGCCGTCGTGTCCGAAGCCGAGCCGGGGCGGGACGTGCCGCTGATGTGGGTCCGCGTGGCCGATGCGCGCGCCGCCCTCGCGGTGATCGCCGACGTGTTCTTCGGGCAGCCGAGCCGCGACATGACGGTGGTCGGCATCACGGGGACCAACGGGAAGACGACGACCAGCTACCTGCTGGGAGAGATCTTCCGCCAGGCGGGACTCGAGTGCGGCGTGGTGGGCACCATCGTCTACCGCGTGGGCGCCGAGGAGCGGCCGGCGGCACGGACGACGCCCGAGGCGTCGGACCTGCAGCAGCTGCTGCGGGAGATGGCGGACAAGGGCTGCCGCGCGTGCGTCATGGAGGTCTCCTCGCACGCGCTGGCGTTGAAGCGCGTGGACGGCATCCGGTTCCGCGCGGGCGTCTTCACGAACCTCACGCGCGATCACCTCGACTTCCATGGCGACATGGATTCGTACTTCGCCGCCAAGCGCCGCCTGTTCGAGATGCTCCCCGCGGACGGCGTGACCATCGTCAACCTCGACGATCCGCGCGGCCGCTCGCTCGTCGAGGTCAACCGCAGGGCCATCACCTACGCGATCGACCGGAGCGCCGACGTGACCCCGGGCCGCCTGTCGTTCTCGCTGCAGGGCCTCGAGTTCGACGCGAACACGCCCGGTGGTCCGATCCGCGTCCGGTCGCGCCTGGTCGGCCGTCCCAATGTCTACAACATCCTGGCCGCCGTCGCGACCGCGGTCGCGCTCGACCTGCCCGCGCAGGCGATCGAACGGGCGCTGGCCGCGCTGCAGGGGGTGCCGGGCCGTTTCGAGATCGTGTCGGCCGAAGCGGACGCCGTCACGGTCATCGTCGACTACGCGCACACCGACGACGCGTTGAAGAACCTGCTGGAGACCGCGCGCCCGCTGGCGCCGCAGCGCCTGATCACCGTGTTCGGCTGCGGCGGCGATCGCGACCGGGCGAAGCGGCCGCTGATGGGCGCCGTGGTCGCCCGGCTGAGTGACCTCGTCATCGTCACCTCCGACAACCCGCGCGGCGAGGAGCCGGAGCGGATCATCGAGGACATCATGCGCGGCATCCAGCCGGCGGCCGAGCGGGGCCGGGCGGGCGGCGGGGCCCGCACGCACCTGACGATCGCGGATCGGCGCCAGGCGATCGAGCGCGCGATCGAGAGCGCGGCACCGGGCGACACCGTCTTGATCGCGGGCAAGGGGCACGAACGAACCCAGGTCATCGGCGAGCGGGTCCTGCCTTTCGACGACGCGGCGGTCGCGCGAGAAGCGCTCGCCCGGCGTCGGGCGGCTGACAGCGGCCGCGGACTGCAGTGAGGGCATGGATTGGCAGACCGGCCATCACCAGGCGGGCGCGCCGAGCCGCATGAATTGCGGCTGACAGCCGCGGACGTGGCCGAGGCGACGGGTGGATCGCTGGTCTCTGGCGATCCCGCGTTGTCGATTGGCGGGTTCTCGATCGATTCGCGCCGTCTCGCGGCCGGCGAGTTGTTCTTCGCCATCCGGGGGCTGCGCTTCGACGGGCACGACTTCGTGCCGGGCGCGCTCGCCGCGGGCGCGGCCGGCGTCGTGGTCCGTGCGCCGCTCTCGCCGCCGCCGGCGTGCGGCGTCGTGATCGTGGTCGACGACACCGTGCGGGCGCTGCAGGCGCTGGCGCGGTGGATCCGCCGGCGATCGGCGGCCGCGGTGGTGGCGGTGACCGGCAGCGCCGGCAAGACGACGACGAAGGAAGCCATCGCCGCGATGCTGGCGGCGCGCTATCGCGTGTTCCGCAATCAGGGGAACCTGAACAACCACATCGGCCTGCCGCTGTCGCTGCTCGAGCTACGGCGCCGGCCGGACATCGCGGTCGTCGAACTCGGGATGAGCCATTCAGGCGAGATTCGCACGCTGGTCGCCATCGCGGAGCCCGACGTGCGGGTCTGGACCAATGTCGCCGAGGTGCACACGGAGTTCTTCGCGTCGCTCGAGGCGGTGGCCGACGCGAAGGCCGAGATCCTCGAGCACGCGACCGCGACGACGCTGCTCGTGGCCAACGCCGACGATCCCCTCGTCATGGCCCGTGCCGCCGCGTTTCGGGGCCGGGTGCTGACATTCGGTCTCGCGCAGCACGCCGACGTGACGGCCGTGGACCTGGAAGAGCGCGGCCTCGACGGGTTCGCGGCGCGGCTGCGCACGCCGGCCGGCGACGCGCCGCTGCGCGTCCCGCTGCTCGGCCGCGCGAACGTGCTGAACGTGCTGGCCGCTGCCTGCGTCGCCGTGCATTTCGACGTCCCGCCGGACGTCATCGCCGGACGGGCCGCGCACCTCGAGGCGGCCAGCCACCGCGGCGAGGTGCTGCGCCTGGCGGGCGGCGTGACGCTCGTCGACGACTGCTACAACTCGAACCCGCGCGCGCTGCGCGGCGTGCTGGAGGTCATCGGCCGTGAAGCCGGGACGGCGCGGCGCATCGCGGTGCTGGGCGAGATGCTCGAACTCGGCCCGCAGTCGCGGGCCCTGCACGAGATGTGCGGGCGCGTCGCCGCGGCGGCCGGGCTGCGCTACCTGATTACCGTTGGCGGCGACGGCGCACGGGCGCTGGGAGAGAGCGCGGTGGGTGCCGGCATGGATCCGCGCCACGTCTTTCACGCCGATGCGAGCGCCCAGGCGGCCGACACGCTGTTGACGCTCGTGCGGCCGGGCGACCTGGTGCTGGTGAAGGGATCGCGCGGCATCCGGACCGACATCGTCGTGGACCGGGTGAAGGCGGAGTTCGCCTGATGCTCTACTACCTGCTGTACCGCCTCCACACGCAGATCTCGGCGCTCAACGTCGCGCGCTACATCACGTTCCGCACGGCGGCGGCGAGCCTGAGCGCGCTCTTCATCAGCCTGGTGTTCGGTCCCTGGATGATCCGCAAGCTGCGCGAATTCCAGATCGGCCAGGTCATCAGGCAGGACGGTCCCGCGAGCCACAAGCCCAAGGCGGGAACCCCGACGATGGGCGGGCTGCTGATCCTGACGGCGGCGATCGTGCCGACCCTGCTCTGGGCGGACCTGACGAACGTCGACATCTGGATCGCGATCGGTTCGACGCTGGCGTTCGGCGCCATCGGGTTCACCGACGACTTCCTGAAGATCGTCCGGCAGAGCCACCACGGCCTGCGGCCCCGCTACAAGATGGGGCTGCAGATCCTGGCGGCACTCGCGGTGGGTGTCGTGTTGCTGGTGCTCGCCAATTCGAGCCTGTACAGCACGCGGCTGATCTTCCCGTTCTTCAAGCGGCTGATCCCGGATCTCGGCTGGGGCTACGTCGCCTTCGCCGTCCTCGTCCTGGTAGCCGTGTCGAACACGGTGAACCTCACCGACGGGCTGGACGGCCTGGCGATCAGCACGTTTGCGATCGCGGCGGCGGCCTACACCGCGCTTGCCTACGTCACGGGCCACAAGTTCTTCGCCGAGTACCTGTTGCTGGTCCGCTTCCCGCCGGCCGCGGAGTTGACGATCTTCTGCGGGTCGCTCGTCGGCGCGAGCCTGGGCTTCCTCTGGTACAACTCGTACCCGGCCGACATTTTCATGGGCGACGTCGGCTCGCTCGCGCTCGGCGCCGCCCTCGGCACGGTGGCCATCCTCATCAAGCAGGAGCTGCTGCTCATCGTCGTGGGCGGCATCTACGTGCTCGAGGGCCTCTCGGTGATCGTGCAGGTGGCCTCGTTCAAGATGACCGGCACGCGTGTGCTCAAGATGGCGCCCTTGCACCATCACTTCGAGCTCTCGGGATGGAGCGAGCCGAAGGTGATCACGCGGTTCGTGATCGTCGCGATCATCTTCGCGCTGTTCAGTCTGACGACGCTCAAGCTGAGGTAGTGGTTGGGATCGGCTTCAGCCGGACGTGAGACGCCGCTGTGAGGGTCCCGGTGAGTGAATTCTCGGTGCGCGGCAAGCGCGTGGTGGTGGTGGGTGGCGGGCGCAGCGGTGTCGCCGCCGCGCTGCTGCTGCGCGATCGCGGCGCGGCGGTCACGCTCACCGATGTGCGCGCGGAGATTGCCGAGGCGACGCGGTTGCTCGAGGCCGGCATCACGCTCGAACTCGGCTACCACGATTCACGCACGTTGCGCACGGCCGATCTCATCGTCATGAGCCCCGGCGTCGCGTGGCGCCTGCCGATCCTCGAGGATGCGCGCTCGGCCGGCGTCCCGGCGATCGGCGAGGTCGAGCTCGCGTCGCGATGGCTGCGCGGGCGCGTCATCGCGATCACCGGCACGAAGGGGAAGTCGACGACGACGACGCTCGTCGGGCGAATGCTGCAGGCGGCCGGCATGGACGCCGGCGTCGGTGGGAACATCGGCACGGCGCTCGCGCTGCAGGTGCCCGCCTCGACGCCGGAATCGATTCACGTCGTCGAGGTGAGCAGTTTTCAGCTCGAGGGGACCGACACGTTCCGCCCCTGGATCGCGGCCGTGTTGAACTTCTCGCCCGATCATCTCGATCGGCACGCGTCGGTCGAGGAGTACGCCGCGGCCAAGCAGCGGATTTTCGCGAACCAGGACGCGCACGACTGGACGGTGACCAATACCGACGATCCCGCCGCCGTGTCGCTGACCGCGACCAGCCGCGCGAAGCGGGCGTGGTTCGGGCTGAACACGCGCCCGGACGAAGGCGTGACCGTCACGGAGGGCGCCGTCTCCTACGTCACGTCGTCGTCGCGGCTGCCGCTCGTCCCGCTCACGGCCGTTCGACTGATCGGGCGGCACCTGCTCGCAGACGTTGTCGCGGCCGCGGCCATCGCGCGCCTGGCCGGCGTCACCGCCGACGCGATGACGCGGGCGGTCGAGGGGTTCGGCGGCCTGGAGCACGCGATGGAACTGGTCGCCGAACACGGGGGCGTCCGTTTCATCAACGACTCCAAGGCGACCAACGTCGAGTCGGCCCGTCGCGCGATCGAGAGCTTCGAGGGCGGGCTGGTGCCGATCCTCGGCGGCCGGTTCAAGGGTGGCGACCTGCGGGACTTGCGCGAACCGCTCCGCGCGCGCGCGCGGGCGGTGGTGGCGATCGGCGAGGCGCGTGATCGCGTGCGCGAGGCGCTCGGCGGCGCGGTGGACGTGGAGGAGGCCAACTCGATGGGCGAGGCGGTCGAGCGGGCGTTCGAGCTGGCCTCGCCCGACGGGGTCGTGCTGCTCGCGCCGGCGTGCGCGAGCTTCGACATGTTCGCGGACTACGCGGAGCGAGGCCGCGTGTTCAAGCAGGAGGTCCGCCGAATCGTCGACAGGCGCGGGCCGTCGGCCCGCGTCTAGGGCGGGTCCGGTGGACCCGTCCATGAGCGGCGAGCAGTCGTCAGTCGGCCAGTGCGGACGGGAGCGGGTGCTGGGAACACAGCCCTGCCCCGGTCTGTGAGCCCGTGTCCCGTCCCCGGCTGACTGATGACTGCTGGCCGTTCATGGCGCGGGCTCGCGGCCTGCGCGCGGGCGCGTCCAGCGGGGCGCGTCTGGTGTTTCGGGTGGGTGGCACCAGGAGTTTAGGGGCGTCATGGCGCGGACACTGAAATCCGACAAGATCCTGTTCGTCGCGACGCTGCTGCTGGCGGGCGCGAGCATCGTGATGGTTTACAGCGCCTCGGCCGCTCAGGCTCTCGACAACCCGCAGCAGCAGTACAAGTTCCTGATGAAGCAGGCGATGTGGGCCGCGCTCGGCCTGGGCATCCTGGGCCTGGCCGTCCGGTTCGACTACCGGAACTTCAGACAGCCAGTCGTGATCTGGACGATGCTCGGCCTCGCTACGATCGGCCTGGTGGCGGTGCTGTTCGCCCCCGCGGTGAAGGGCAGCCACCGGTGGCTGGGCTTCGCCGGCTTCGGCGTCCAGCCGTCCGAGTTCGCGAAACTGGCGATCGTGGTCTTCACCGCGGCCGTGCTCGAGCGGCGCATGTCGCGGATCAACGACGTGGCCTACTCGCTCGCGCCGATCGCCGTCGCCGTGATCGGCATGGTGGCCCTGATCCTGCCGGAGCCGGATTTCGGCAGCGCGATGTCGCTGGTCGCCATTGCCGCGGTCGTCATCTTCGCCGCGGGTCTCGCGTATCGCTACCTGCTCGGCGCCGCGCTCGCGATCCTGCCGCTCGCCGCGCTGTTGCTGTGGATCGTGCCGTACCAGCGCGAACGCGTGCTGGCATTCCTGGACCCGTGGAAGGATCCGCAGAACACGGGGTTTCAACTGGTGCAGTCGACCATCGCGGTCGGGACCGGCGGCGTGTTCGGGCGCGGGCTGGCGGCCGGGGTCCAGAAATTGCACTACCTGCCCGAGCCGCACAACGACTTCATCTACGCGGTGATCGCGGAGGAGCTCGGCCTGGTGGGGGCCACCGCGGTGCTGGTCTGCTTCGCGCTGATCACGTGGCGCGGCCTGCGCGTCGCCGTGCGAGCGCCCGACGCGTTCGGGGCGCTGCTGGCGACCGGGCTCACCGCGATGATTGCGATGCAGGCGTTCGTGAACATCAGCGTCGTGCTCGGCCTGATGCCGACCAAGGGGATCGCGCTTCCCCTCGTCAGCGCCGGCGGCTCGTCGCTGTTGGTCAACATGCTGGCGATCGGAGTGCTGTTGAACATCTCCCAGCACGCCTCGGCCGAGGCGTGAGAGCGGGGTCGACCATCGACACGGACAGGGAAGTGCAACCGGATGCCAGGCGAGCCATTGCGAGTCCTCATCGCGGGGGGCGGTACGGGCGGCCATCTCTTTCCCGGGATTGCCGTCGCGCGCGCGCTGCAGGCGCGCGTGCCGGAGGCGATCGTGTCGTTCGCGGGCACGGCGCAGGGACTCGAAACGCGCGTCGTGCCGCGCGAAGGCTTTCCCCTGGACATCATCCGCAGCGCCGGGCTGAAGGGGAAATCGATCGCGGCGCTGGCGCGTGGCGTGGCGCTGCTGCCGATGAGCGCGTGGGACGCATGGCGGGTGGTGGCGGCTCGCCGGCCGCATCTCGTCCTCGGGCTCGGCGGCTACAGCGCGGGTCCGATCGTGCTTGCCGCCGCACTTCGCGGTATCCCGACGCTGCTCATGGAACAGAACGCCGTGCCCGGGCTCACCAACCGGCTGCTGGCCCGCCTCGTCCGGGCGGCGGCGGTCACGTTCGACTCGACGTTGCCGTACTTCGGAGGGAAGGGGTTCGTCAGCGGCAACCCCGTGCGGCCGGAGTTCTTCGAAGCGGGAGGCGCTGACGAAATGATCAACCTCGCAACGCCGCCGCGAGCGGCAAGGGTTCTCATCTTTGGCGGTTCTCAGGGCGCGCACGCAATCAACATGGCCATGGTGGAGGCAGCACCGGACCTGGCTGCCGCAACGGTTGCTGTTGAGATCACGCACCAGACGGGCGCCCGTGATCTGGAGGTGGTACGGGACGCCTATCGGCGGGCGGGCCTCAGCGCACGTGTCGAGCCGTTTCTGTATGAAATGCACCGTGAGGTGAAGGCGGCCGACCTGCTGGTGTGCCGGGCCGGCGCGACGACCCTGGCGGAGATCGCGGCGGCGGGGCGCGCGGCGATCTTGATCCCGCTGCCCACCGCCACCGACGATCACCAGCGCCGCAACGCGGACGTGCTCGCGCGGGCGGGAGCGGCCGACGTCGTCGATCAGCACGCCCTGACCGGGCGCGTGCTCGCCGGGCGCATCGTCGCGCTCGCCGGCGATGCGGCCCGGCGCGATCGGATGGCTACGACGGTCCGGACGATGGCCCGGCCGGATGCGGCGGCCGTGATCGTGGATCGGGCGCTGGGACTGGTGAAGCGGTGTCGGTGAGCGGTCGTGGCGCTGGGGGTTCAGCCCTGTGAGTTGGCGGGGCGAAATCGATCGTGACCCGGGGCTTCAGCTCTGTGAGTCGCGGTCTCTGTGACCTTCGGACCTTCGGACATCGGACATCTGACGACGGAGAACACTTACGTGCTGGGCAGGACGAGGCGCATTCATTTCGTGGGGATTGGCGGCAGCGGCATGAGCGGCATCGCCGAGCTGCTGGTCAACCTCGGGTACCAGGTCACCGGCTCCGATCTGCGGCGATCGGACGTGACGGCCCGCCTGGAGCGCCTCGGCGTCCGCGTATTCGAGGGACACGACGCCCGGCAGGTGGGCGAGGCCGACGTGGTCGTCTTCTCGTCCGCCGTTCGCGACGCCAACCCGGAGATCGTCGAAGCCGAGCGGCGGCGCATCCCGGTCATCCCGCGCGCCGAGATGCTCGCCGAGCTCATGCGCCTGCGCTACGGGATCGCCGTGGCCGGCGCGCACGGCAAGACCACGACGACGTCGATGATCGCGCTGGTGCTCGAGCGAGGCGGGCTCGATCCCACCGCCGTCATCGGCGGGCGTCTCAGCGTCTATGGCGGCAACGCGCGCCTGGGCCGCGGCGATTACATGGTGGTCGAGGCGGACGAAAGCGACCGGTCGTTCCTGAAACTGTCGCCGGCCATCGCCGTGATCACCAACGTCGACTACGAACACCTGGACAGTTACGGCGATTTCGATCATCTCTGCGAGGCGTTCCTGGACTTCGCCAACAAGGTGCCCTTCTACGGGGCGATCGTCGCGTGCGCCGACGACGAGCACGTGCGGGGCCTGCTGCCGCGCATGCGCCGTCGCGTGATCACGTACGGGATCGAAGCCGCGGAGGCGGATTTCTACGCGACGGACCTGGCGGTATCGGGATTTACGGCCTCGTGCAAGGTGCGGCGTCGGCTCCGTCCCCTGAACGGCGGCACCACGACGGGCGAGGAATCGCTCGGCGAGGTCTGCCTGCACGTCCCCGGGCGCCACAACCTGCAGAACGCGCTGGCCGCGGTCGCGCTCGGCTGCGAGGTGGGCGTGCCCTTCGGGAGCATTGCCGCTGCCCTGTCCGACTTCCACGGCGCCGAGCGCCGCTTCCAGGTACACGGCGAAGCGGGGGGCGTGCTGGTGGTCGAGGACTACGGCCACCACCCGACCGAGATCGAGGCGGTCGTGAAGACGGCGCGCGCCGCGGTGCCGCGCCGGCTGCTCGTCGCGTTCCAGCCGCATCGCTACAGCCGCACGAACCAGTTGCTCGACCGGTTCGGGCCGGCACTGGCCGGCGCGGACGAGGTCGTGCTGACCGACATCTACGCGGCCGGCGAGGACGTCATGCCGGGGGTCACCGTCGACGTGCTCGCCGACGCGATCCGCCACGCGGTCCCGTCGCTGCCACTTCACGTCGTGCATCCGGTCGAGGATCTGCCCGCGGCGCTGGCCCGGCTGGCCAGGGCGGGTGATGTCGTGGTGCTGCTGGGCGCCGGATCGATTGGCAGCATGGCCCCGAAAGTCCTCGTCGCGCTGGAAAGGCGGCAGCCGTGATGCCGGTGACCGCACCCGCCGACAAGCGCTTCCTGCGGGCGCACGTGCGTCCCGTCCGGCGGCACGCTGCGTGGCGGACCACGATCCGCCTGGCGCGCACCGCCGCGGTTGCCGGCCTGGTGGCCCTCGCCGCGTACCGCGCCGGCGCCATGCTGATGGCGTCGAGCGTGCTGCGCATCGACCACATCACCATCCGGGGGACCGAGCGGCTGTCGAACGGCGAAGTGCTCGCGCTCGTCGACGGCCTGCGGGGGCAGAACATCCTGCGCGCCGACCTCGACCAGGCGCGCCGCCAGCTGCTCGAGTCCCCGTGGGTAGCCGACGCCGTATTTCGCAAGAGGCTGCCGGCGTCGGTGGACGTGGCGATCACCGAGCGGCGGCCGATCGGGATCGCCCGGCTGCCAGGCGGTCAGCTGTTCCTCATCGACGGGCGCGGCACGGTGATCGACCAGTTCGGTCCGAAGTACGCGGAGTTCGACCTGCCGATGATCGACGGGCTGACGCCGCCCGGCAAGGTGCAGATCGATCGGCAGCGCGCCGATCTCGCCTCGCGCGTCGTGGTCTCGCTCGCCGCGCGATCGGACCTGGCACGCCGCGTGTCGCAGATCGACGTCAGCGACGCCGACGACGCCGTCGTGCTGCTGGACGCCGACAGCGCGCTCCTGCGCCTCGGCGACCGCGATTTCGTGGAACGCCTCGGGGGATACGTGGACCTGGCGCCCGCGCTGCGCGAGCACGTGGCGTCGATCGATTACGTCGATCTGCGGTACGGCAGTCACGTGTTCGTCGGGACCAGCGGGACGCGTGCGGCTGGCACCGCCGTGCCGGCGACAGGAGGGCGCTGACTGGGGAGGCACAGGACCGGAGTCCTGTGCCACGTCGGCGGGAGAGGCACTGGACGGACGTCCCGTGCCGCGTGGACTGCGGATGTCGGCTTGCGTGAGCAACTGGCGCGAGGGTTGGAGGGGCCGTGGCCCGTAAGGAGCGATACCTGGTCGGATTGGACGTCGGGACGTCGAAGGTCGCGGCGCTGGTCGGCGAACTCGTCGGCGAGCAGAACCTCGACGTCGTCGGCCTCGGCGTGGCGGAGTCGAAGGGGATTCGCCGGGGCGTGGTCGTCAACCTCGAAGCGGCCGTGGACTCGATCAAGAAGGCGATCGAGGAAGCCGAGCTGATGGCCGGCGTCGAGGTCGATTCCGTGTACCTCGGGCTGTCGGGGCCGCACGTCAAGGGCTTCAACAGCCGCGGCGTCGTCGCGGTCGCCGGCAAGAACCGCGAGATCAGCCGCGAGGACGTGCGGCGGGCGATCGAGGCCGCCAAGGCTGTCGCGCTGCCGAGCGGACGGGAGATCCTGCACGTGCTGCCGCAGGACTTCGTGGTGGACGAGCAGGACGGCATCGGCGATCCGGTCGGCATGACGGGGGCGCGCCTCGAGGTGAACGTCCACATCGTGACGGGCAGCGGGAGCTCGATCCAGAACATCGTCGCGTGCGTGAACCGCGCGGGCGTCAGCGTCGTCGACACGGTGCTCGAGCACCTGGCCGCGAGCGAGGCGGTGCTGACACCGGACGAGAAGGAACTCGGCGTGACGCTGGTGGACATCGGCGGCGGCACGACCGACGTGGCGATCTTCGAGCGGGGCAGCCTGTGGCACACGGGGGTCATCGCGATCGGCGGCGATCACTTCACCAACGACATCGCCGTCGGCCTGCGCACGCCGGTGCCCGAGGCGGAGAAAATCAAGCGCAAGTGCGGCTGCGCGATGTCGGCGATGGTCGACGACGAGGAAACCATCGAGGTGGCGAGCGTCGGCGGGCGCCGCCCGCGGGTGATGGCGCGGCGGATTCTCTCCGAGATCCTGCAACCGCGCGCCGAGGAAGTGTTCAACCTGGTCTGGGACGAGATCCGGCGGGCGGGGTACGAGAAGTCGTTGAACTCGGGGATCGTGCTGACCGGCGGCGCGGCGCTGCTCGATGGGATCGCCGAGGTCGCGGAGCAGATTTTCGATCTGCCGATCCGTCGCGGCTGTCCGGCGGATCTCGGCGGCCTGGCCGACCACATCAACAGCCCGGCGTTCGCGACCGCTGCCGGCCTCCTGCGCTACGGGCAGCGGACGCAGGCCGACGATACCGCCCGTGCGGGCGCCATCGGCTGGTTCGCCGGACGAGTGCGAGGGCTCTTCAAGGAATTCTTCTGAAGCCGGGGTGCAAAGGGCGGGACACCTGGCGCGGCGGGCAGTGCCGGGGTGCCACCGACGGAGGCCACGAATGGCGAGCGGGTGCGACAACAGGCCGGGGACCGACGACGGGAACCTGGAAGAACGGTTGCGGCTGGCGTTGGAGGAATCGGCCTATGCCGGCGCGCGCATCAAGGTGATCGGGGTGGGTGGCGCCGGGGGCAACGCCGTGAACCGCATGGTGCGGGCCGGGTTCGACGGCGTCCAGTTCATCGCCGCGAACACCGATCTCCAGGCGCTGCGGCTGAACGCCGCGCCGCTCAAGCTGCAGCTCGGCGCGAAGCTGACCAAGGGCCTCGGCGCGGGTGCCGATCCGAACGTCGGCCGCCAGGCGGCCCTCGAGGATACCGAGCAGATCATCGAGGTGATCGACGGCGCCGACATGGTGTTCGTCACGACCGGCCTCGGGGGCGGCACGGGCACGGGCGCCGCGCCGGTCATCGCCAGCCTCGCGAGCGAGCTCGGCGCACTGACGATTGCCGTCGTCACCAAGCCGTTCACCTTCGAAGGCCGGAAGCGCGCCACGCAGGCCGAGCGGGGGCTCGTCGAGTTGCGCGAGGCGGTCGACAGCGTCATCACCATCCCGAACGAGCGGCTGCTGGCGAGCATCGATCACACGATGTCGCTCGCCGACGCCTTCGCGCTCGCCGACGACGTGCTGCGCCAGGCCATCCAGGGGATCTCCGACCTGATCCTCGTACCCGGCCTCATCAACCTCGATTTCCCCGACGTGAAGGCGATCATGGCCGGCATGGGGGTGGCGGTCATGGGCACCGGCGTCGGCGAGGGCGAAAACCGCGCGGTCGAGGCGGCCAGGCGCGCCATCTCGAGCCCGTTGCTCGAGGATGCGTCGATCAACGGCGCGCGCGGCGTCATCATCAACGTGACCGGCGGCCCCGACCTGTCGCTCTTCGAGGTCAGCGAGGCGTCGTCCATCATCCACCAGGCGGCGCACGAGGAGGCGAACATCATCTTCGGCGCGGCCGTCGATCAGAATCTCGGCGGCCGCGTGAAAATCACGGTGATCGCCACCGGCTTTGACCGGGCGGACGGCAAGGAGGTGCCGTCCTCGGCCGTCGAGACCCCGGTCGACCTGCAGAACTACGCCGCGTGGAGTCGCGGCTGCTCCGACGCGCCGTGGCATCCCGGCGCGGCTGCCGCCCCGGGGACCGCGCCGTGGCACCCCGGCGCCGCGGTGGCGGGGACTGCGCCCCGACACCCGAGTGCGGCGGCGCCGTCGGAGACGCCGATGCCGCCGGCTGCCGATCGACCCGCCTCCCGCGCAGCTGGCGCGAGGCGGCCGATCCTCGACCTTTCCGCGCTCGACCGGGCGTCGCACGACACGGCCGAGCCGGCATCGGGAGACGCCGATAACGGGGCGGACTTCGACGTGCCGGCCTTCCTGCGCCGGCAACGCGAAGCGTGAAGCGCGGAAGAGCTCCGTCCCGGCGGCGGCAGCAGGAGGGAATCGCCTGGACATCTTCCAAGGCCGGAATCGTGACGGGTGAAGCAAGTTTCGGATGGCGCGCCTTGGAAGCTGTCTTGGGCGCAGCTTCACTGGAGGTCGATTCCCTCACCTCGTTCCATTCCGGTCGACCCTTCCTCGCGCGCCGGTGCACGCCAACCGCGGATGACGCGCGGCCGGCCGGCTCCCGCTCCAGCCAGGCGGCCCCGGAGCGCGCCACGCTTCGCGTGGTAGACTAAAAAAATCCACGGGACACGAGAACGCTTCCGCCTGAGGCGGAGCCGGATCACCTCTTCGCAGACGGGCAGCGGCTGGCAACTGATGAGCAAGGTCGGCTCCTGGCAGCAGCGAATGCAGTCGCGCGAGATCCTGTCGCGCGAGGTCGGCTACGTGCGCAAACCGCACGGCGACCGCCTGCGCATCGCGCTGGCGTTTCCGAACACCTACTACGTCGGGATGTCGAACCTCGGCTTCCAGACGGTGTATCGCCTGTTCAATGCGCTCGACACGGTCGTGTGCGAGCGCGTGTTCCTGCCGCCGAAGCAGGAGCTGCGGGCCGCGCTGCAGAACGGGACCCCGTTGCTCACGCTCGAATCGCAGACACCGGTCCGCGACTTCGACGTCCTGGCTTTCTCGGTGTCGTTCGAGTGGGACTACACCAACGTCCTGACGCTGCTGCGGCTCGCCGGGCTGCCGCTTCGCTCGGCCGGAAGGTCCGGCAGCCACCCACTGGTGGTGATCGGCGGCGCCATCACGTTCCTGAACCCGGAGCCGCTCGCGCCGTTTGCCGACGTCGTCGCTGCCGGGGAAGGCGAAGTGCTGGTGCCGGCGCTCGTCGCCGCGCTGGAGGCCGGCGGGCTGCGCGAGCAGCAACTGCACCGCCTCACCGCCCAGCACGGCTTCTACGTGCCGTCGTTCTACGACGTCGAGTCGTCCGCAGATGGCACGATGGCGCGCCACGTGGCGAAGGCCGGCACTGGCGCCAGCGTGCCCGTGCACAAGGCCGCCCTGAAGCTGACCGACGCCGTCGATCCGCCGGCCACGTCGATCTTCACGCCGGACACGGAATTCGGGTCCCGGTTCCTGGTCGAGGTCGTTCGCGGCTGCGCGAATTTCTGCCGCTTCTGCTGGGCCGGCTACAACTACCTGCCCGTGCGTCCGTTCAGCGCGTCCCGGATCCTGGACCTCGCCGCCGCGGCAAGGCCCCACGCGACTCGCGCCGGCCTGGTGTCCATCGCGCTGTGCGATCACCCGCACATCGAGCAGATCCTCGGCCGCCTGGTCGAGATGGGCTTTTCGCTCAGCCCCGCGTCCCTGCGCCTCGACGATCTGACCGATCCGATCGTGAAGCTGCTGCGCGCCGGCGGCGAACGAAGCATCACGATTGCCCCCGAGACCGGGTCGGATCGCCTGCGCCGCGTCATCAACAAGACCGTGACCAACGACGAGATCCTCGATCGCACCGAACTGATCTTCGCCAACGGCTTCGAGAACCTGAAGCTGTACTTCATGATCGGCCTGCCGACCGAGACCGACGAGGATCTGATCGCCATCCGGGACCTGGTGCTGCAGGTGCGCGAACGGATGATCAGGCACGCGCGCGGCCGCGGGAACGTGGGACGGATCGTCGCGAGCGTGAACCCGCTCATCCCGAAGCCGATGACCGCCTTCCAGTGGCTGCCGATGGCACCTGCGGCCGCCGTGGACCAGACGACCAGGCGCCTGCGCTCGCTGATGGCCGGCCTCGACAACGTCTACTGCAACATCAAGTCCGAGCGGCACTCCTACTACCAGGCGCTGCTGTCGCTCGGCGACCGCCGCGTCGCGCGCGCAATCGAAATCGCGGAACAGAACGGTGGCGCCTGGCGGCAGGCGGTCGCCGACGCGGAGCTCGACGCCGACTTCTACCTGTTTCGCGATCGCAGCCGCGACGCGGTCCTGCCCTGGGACATCATCGACGGCGGCATGAAGACCGACTTCCTGCGCGCCGAATACGCAAAGGCGCTTCGGGCCGAGTGGACGATGCCGCCCAGGCGGCAGCCGGCGCTCGCAGGGCCGGGGTCGGGCCCCGCGCTCGCGCCAACCGAGACCCGCAACCCGGTTCGCGACTAGCTTTGCTTCTCGAGATGACTCTGCATGTTTCTGTCCACGTTCTCAAGCGACCTTCGCTTCGGCGATCAGGCGGTCGGCTGCCTGGTCGACGGCCAGTAGGGCTCGGCGCAGCGGCGGCGGAGC